>Ga0182027_10001304_pt1 | contig 41963 bp, 33 predicted proteins | sample 712E1DmetaG_FD_121300 | JGI IMG/M metagenome (GOLD analysis project Ga0182027, IMG submission 121300) | Permafrost microbial communities from Stordalen Mire, Sweden - 712E1D metaG (Illumina Assembly) | ecosystem: Environmental > Terrestrial > Soil > Wetlands > Permafrost | place: Sweden...
TACCTGGGTTAAAGGCAACCAGGAAAAGTTTCCCCGCGTTCAGATAAAGAGTGGCAAGTCAATCGAAGTCCTCTCTACATTAAACAAAACGAACTTAGACTACGATACCCGCGCTTATAAAGCCTTCATGCGCCATATCCGTGAAGTGGATTCAGAAAAGAACACCGTATTGATGATCCAGCTACAAAACGAAGTTGGGGTTCTGGGCGACTCGCGCGACCGGAGCAACCCTGCCAACGAGGCTTTTGCCAAAGCTGTCCCTAAGGAACTCATGGATTATCTCGTCAAAAATAAGGAGATACTTTTGCCAGAACTCAGCAAAGTTTGGGAAACAGCAGGTTTTAAAACTGCTGGGACATGGGAAGAAGTGTTTGGCACTACACCTGCCACCGACGAACTTTTTATGGCATGGAACTATTCGCAATACATGGATAAAATGGCAGCGGCAGGCAAAGCCGAATATGCGCTGCCTGTGTTTACAAATACCTGGATCGTTCAACCTCAGGACAAAGTCCCCGGCGACTATCCTAGCGGTGGCCCGGAACCCCTCACTCTTGAAATCTGGAGAGCTGGTGCCCCACATATTGATATTAACGCACCAGACATTTATTTGCCTAATTTTGATGAATGGATTGCACTGTTCAACCGTAATGGCAATCCATTGTTCGTGCCGGAATCAAGGGGCGATTTGGGTGGAGCGGCCAATGCTTTCTATGCTATCGGGCAACATGCTGCAATCGGGTATTCCCCGTTCGGGATAGACAACACGGCGCGTTTACTAGTTGAACACCCAGACCCTAACGATAAGGCCCCGGCCGGACTTGAGGAATTGCCCCTTTCCAGGGCTTATGAAACATTACGGCAATTATCGCCAATTATCCTTGAACACCAGGGCAAAGGTACTATTGCAGCCGCATGGTTAACCCCTGAAAAACAAACTGCGGAAATTCAATTGGGCAATTACAAATTAAATGTGGATCTATGGCGCAATCGCCGCAACCCGGAACAAGCTGCAAAAATTGGTTACGGGATATTTATTGCTGTAGGCCAGGATGAATACTTGATTTCCGGCAGCGACATCAAGGTTACCTTTACCCCAACCACGCCAGGGCCGCCAATTGCAGGCCTCGCCGCGGTTGAAACCGGTAAATTTGAAAATGGACGTTGGATTCCTGGCCGGAAACTAAGTGGTGACGACATCCTTTTGCGTTACGACCTGGGCGCTGCCGCCGATGTTAACCAGTCTGGCAGTGGTTTGCAGTTTAGAGGCTTCCAGCATAATATTCAACGGGTTAAGTTGTACAGGTACAAATAAATATAAAGTCAGAGAGCTGAGCGTAGTATCCAGACTACGCTCTATCTAATGGCTTTAAGGAAAGACATTAATTAACATCCTTATCTAAAGTACTTTATCATAAATTTAAAGAAATGAACAACTTCATAAAAACATTCAACTTGTCAGTGCTTTTAACTGCCTGCATTTCAATTAATTTAGTTATTGCCCAAACGCCTCCACCCAAACCTAACGATGCCAATACCCCTTTGTACTTAATGAAATCGGACTACCCGGTTCCTTATGGCCCGGTAAAAGCGGAAACGATAGTAGCTTCCATAGACAAAGTATACTCGTACCTCGAAAGTAACACACCTATGCGGCTTATAAACAAAATTACCAAAGCTGAAATAACCGACCTGTCCAAAACAGACACATCGGCTATTATGGAACCGGGAGCATTCCGGCTTAGCAGTTACGAATGGGGCGTTACTTATGGCGCCATGTTATTGGCAACGGAAAGCACAGGCGATCCCAAGTATGCGCAATATGCCACGAAACGGATAAATTTTCTGGCAAGCCTTTACCCTTTTTATAAAATGATGTGGGACAATGGTTTTCAGACAACAAACCCATACAAGCGCGTATTCAAGCCCATGGCACTGGACGATTGTGGTGCTATGTGCGCGGCTATGGTCAAAACTTCGAAATTCATCAACAACAAGTCGCTTCGCCCCATGATTGATGGCTATGCCGACTATGTGATGAACAAGGAATACCGTTTGGCTGATGGCACCATCGCCAGGAACCGCCCTCAGCGCAATACGTTGTGGCTCGACGATATGTACATGAGCATCCCTGCCATGGCCCAGATGGGTTCATTAACAGGCGACAAAAAATATTTCGATGAGGCCACCAAACAGGTACTGGCGTTTGCTGACCGTATGTTCGTGAAAGAAAAGGGTTTGTTCCGCCATGGCTGGATCGAGGAAATGACCGAACATCCTGCCTTCCATTGGGGACGTGCCAATGGCTGGGCCGTTCTAACCTTGTGCGAACTGCTCGATGTATTGCCCGAATCGCACCCAAACTATGCCAAAGTGCTAGAACTTTACCGCAACCATATCCGTGGCATCGCGCAATGCCAGAGTGGTAAAGGGTTCTGGCACCAGCTTCTCGACCGAAACGACTCGTATCTCGAAACATCGGCCACAGCTATTTTTACCTATTGTATTGCCCATGGCATCAACAAAGGCTGGATTGACCCAAGTGCGTATGGCCCAGTTGCGCTTCTTGGCTGGAATGCAACCAGCACAAAAATAAACGACCAGGGACAGATTGAAGGCACTTGTGTTGGCACTGGCATGGGTTTCGACCCAGCTTTCTACTATTACCGTCCTGTTCACCCTATGGCAGCCCATGGGTATGGCCCGGTGCTTTTGGCTGGCGCAGAAATGCTCAAGCTGATGAAAAACTTCCAGGTAGTTATCAACGAAACTGGTGTAATGGTTTATAAACCTGGGGTAGATTGGAGGCATTTACAGATTAGGTAATAATCAAAATATTGAGCGTAGTCAGGAGGCTATGCTCAGCGCTTCGTTTTGATGATACTTTTCTTGATTTTATTTATCAAAATAAAACACATAAAAATGAAAAAAAATGTACACATTTTCGTGTCAATTTGTTTGTTTCTGATAGTCAATTCAGTATATTCCCAAACCTCTGACGTTGGGAAGCGCTTTCCTTCTGAAAAGCGCACTTTCGTGGACAGGATAACAGGGCTTACTATTACAGCCCTGACTGTTCCTCCTGCCGGAGACTCCAAAATTTACCAAACGCACCCACAGTGGACTTCGGACGGCAGGTATATCATTTTCCGGTCCAACCGTGCAGCAAGCAAAACTTCTCAGGCATTTGCAGTGAACGAAATTACAGGCGATATTATCCAGCTTACGGATGGGCCTGGCACCGGAACAGGCAGCCTGAACATTGCCCGCAAGTCTATGCGCCTATATTTCTGGCGTGGAATTCGTGGCGCTCCGCTAAAGATGGTCGAACTCAAACTCGATTCTCTTTTTAAAGATAGCGAAGCAGGAACCATGAAGAGTCCCTCTGCCTATGAGCGCATTATCATGACTTTGCCTGAAGAACTAAGGGAATCTGGAGGATTTACCCTGGATGCCGATGAAAAGTATGCCTATACCGGCATAGGTTTCGCGAAAGACATGCCTCGCAGGGAACCCAACGACACTGCCATGAACAGGCCAAGGCCCAGGGGGCCTATTCCGCAACGCCCAGGAGGGATAAGAAAAATAAACCTTCAAACTGGCGAAATGTTCACTGTTATAGATGTTCCGTTTACCATGGGCCATGTTCAGGCCAGCCCTTGGGTTTCGGGCGACATCGTGTATTGCAACGAAACCGGCGGCGATGCGCCCCAGCGTATGTGGTTCGTGCGTGCCGATGGCACTGGCAATAAACCCTTATACAAGGAAACGCCCGATGAATGGATAACCCATGAAGCTTGGGTGGATTCAACGCATGTCTATTTTGTGGCAATGGCCCACCAGCAAAAACTTCGCACCAAACCAACCGGAATTTTTTCCATCAATGTCCGTAACGACGAAGTTAAAGTGCTTGGACAAACAAATGAAGGCAATGGCTATTGGCATTGCAATGGTTCGTCGGATGGCAAATGGGCTGTGGGCGATAATTTTGCCGGAAGTATCTGGCTTATAAACTGTATTACAGGAGAACAGACGCTTCTCACCACCGACCATAAAATGAGGCCCGACCATACACACCCGACGTTCAGCCCTGACAATAAACGGTTATTATTCCAATCAGGTCTTTTGAGCAATGGTAAAAGCCTTAACCTTATGACAGTGACCATTCCGTCCTACCTTCAAAATCGCTAAAACTTTAATAATATGAAACTCATAACAAGTATTTGCTTATTATCTCTTTTTCCCTACCTGCTTAAAGCCCAAGAAGATGAGGCTATTGTCAGGAAAGTTGCTGACAATGTCCTAAAAAATGATGCCTTTCAGTTCGAAGGAGTATATAACAAACAAACCTATTATTTCGGAAAAGATATACCAGATACCGTAACTGTTAGATTAAAAAGTAATTATGCCGGATGGTTTTACGTAAACGGCGTATTGAACATGGCCATGATTGATTTGGGTGATTTTCTGAAAGACGAAAAATATACTAATCATGCAATACAGCATGTTTCTTTCAGTTTGGAAAATTATAAGTACTTCATTAATCGAAAATATTCGAACGAAAGACGTACGCCGTTCCGCCCGATTATCAATATACGTGAGCTCGACGACTGCGGGGCTATGGGAGCCAGCGTTATCGAAGTCTATAAAAAGGTTAGTAAACCGGAATACAGGGAATATATAGACAGGACAGCTAACCATATCACAAAAGTCCAGGACAGGCTTGCAGATAGCACATTAGTTCGCAAAGCCCCACACCCAATGACTCTATGGGCCGACGACCTTTACATGAGCGTCCCTTTTCTAGCGCGTATGGGCAAATTAACCGGTGACAATAAATATTATGAAGATGCTATCCGCCAGATACTTAATTTTTCTAAATACCTTTGGGACCCTGAAAGAGAGCTATACTACCATTGTTATTTTGCCGATTTAAAAAGAAATGGCGTAGCCCATTGGGGCCGGTGTAATGGATGGATCATTTGTGCCCAGGTACACCTGTTGAACATGCTTCCTGCTAATTATCCGAAACGCGATACTATCATTAAAAACTTAGAACGACAGATCATAGGAATTTCAAAGTATCAGGATGGAAATGGGCTTTGGCATCAGGTTCTGGATAAAACCGACTCTTATCCCGAATCGTCATGCACGGCAATGTTTGTCTATTCAATAGCCCGAGCAGTAAACGAAGGCTGGATTGACAAACGATATGCTTCAATTGCTCTGACAGGTTGGGATGGATTAAAGAACTTGATGATTACCCCTGAAGGACAAATGAAAGATGTATGTGTTGGCACCGGGATTCAAAATGATTTGGTTTTTTATTATAAGCGCCCTGCAAAAACCGATGATACTCATGGCATAGGGTCGCTCATAGAAGCCGGAATTGAAGTTATAAAGCTAAAACAGAAAATGCCTCACAGAAACTATGCCTCAAATTAATACTTTGAATATTTTTGTATTAAAATACCCAGAGGCAAGTAGTGTTTTAATAGCTACTTGCTTTTTTTATATCTTTGAACTACTTAATACTGGTTTCTAAATTAGAACAAATGCAACAACCGCTTTATCTTTATAACACTATATCCCGCAAGAAAGAGCTTTTCGAGCCTCTATATGCCCCTTTTGTAGGAATGTATGTATGCGGCCCAACCGTCTATGGCGATGCCCACCTTGGACATGCAAGGCCCGCGATTACATTTGATTTGCTGTTCCGCTATCTTAAACATCTGGGTTATAAAGTACGGTATGTGCGCAACATAACAGATGTCGGTCATCTTGAAAACGATGCAGACGAAGGCGAAGATAAAATTGCCAAAAAAGCCCGCCTGGAACAACTGGAGCCTATGGAATTAGTACAATACTATACCAACAGGTATCATAAATTCATGGATAAGCTTAATGTGCTGTTGCCAAGTATTGAGCCACTTGCTTCAGGACACATCATAGAACAAATTCAGTTCATCGAAAGAATCATTGATGCAGGTTTTGCTTATGAAAGTAATGGTTCCGTTTATTTTGATGTGCTTAAATACAACAAAAAATTCCCTTATGGTAAGCTTTCAGGCCGTGTTCTCGACGATTTGCTTACCTATACACGGGAACTCACCGGACAACACGAAAAGAAAAACAACTTCGACTTTGCTCTCTGGAAAAAAGCCGATGCAGAACATATCATGCACTGGCCATCAAAATGGAGCGAAGGATTTCCAGGCTGGCATCTCGAATGCTCAGTCATGAGCACTAAATATCTTGGAGAGGTGTTCGATATCCATGGTGGAGGTATGGATTTGCTTTTCCCACACCACGAATGCGAAATAGCCCAGTCAACCGCTGTATTGGGCAAAGATTCGGTAAGGTATTGGATCCATAATAACATGATTACCATTAATGGACAGAAAATGGGCAAATCCCTGAACAACTTCATTACCCTTGAAGAGCTGTTTTCAGGCGCCCATAAGTTGTTAGATAAAGCTTATAGCCCAATGACCATTAGATTCTTTATTCTTCAGGCACAATACCGCAGCACACTTGATTTCTCTAATGAAGCATTGCAAGGGGCTGAAAAGGGTGTTCAACGTTTAATGAACGCCATTCAAACCCTTGATAAACTAAACCCTTCCGCTATATCGTCTATAGACGTAAAATGGTTACAGGATAAGTGCTACGAGGCTATGAATGACGACTTAAACAGCCCTGTTGTCATTGCAAACCTATTCGAAGGGGTGCGATGGATCAATTCCATTACAGAAGGAACAGAATCCATCTCTGCTGAAGACCTCAAATTTATGAAATCGGTCTATCAGATATTTGTTTTCGAAATCCTCGGGTTGACCAACGAAATTAGTTTAGATACCAGCAACCGTTTAGTGGGTGATTTAATCAATATGTTGCTTACAATTCGTAACGAAGCAAAATCAAAAAAAGATTTCCAAACATCAGATCAGATCCGAAACGAACTCGCTAAACTTGGTGTAGTTGTTAAAGATAAAAAGGATGGATTTGATTGGGAGATAAAAGAAATCCAAACATCAGATAAAATCAGTGAAGAACTCACAAAACAGGATATAGCTGTAAAGGATAAAAAGGATGATGAGATTAGGAAGAAAAAGATGAACTCATACAAAATAGAAATGAATTTTAACGATAGTATTTATACTAAAAATATCTCATCTGATAGCCTTTCTACTGCGTATAATAAATGGATACAAGAACTTGATATTAAAGATATAAAAGAGAACTGTATAAAAAATTTTGGCCCGAAATCCTTACAGATATTAAAAGAAGAAACAGAGGAATTTGACAAGCTTGTGATAAAAAGAAAGCCAAATATTTGGCGTATTTCTCCTGTAAAGCTTTTCAAAGGTTCTGCCACTATCTCAATTTCAGTCGAAAAATAGTCATTAAAAAATCATATGTTATGCCATCAAACCTTATTTTTAAAAAATTACCTTAGTAGTTCTGGTTCTCGCAGATTTCGTTTAACCTTATTTCTAAAAGCCTTAAATAAGGTAATAAGGTTTATTCTAATATACTGGTATCATTTCCTACTAAGGTTTGTGAAAAAAAATAAGGTTTTTTATTTATAACAAACTGTAATGAAAATCGAATATAATAATTTATACACACATTTTGTTTTTACAACATACAACCGAGAGCCCGTACTTTTGGAAAAGAACCGGGAAAGGATTGAAAAATATATTACCGGAATAGTGAATAATAACGGATCAAAAATGTATGCAGTATATTTGAATCCAGATCATGTTCATTTTTTAGTATCACGTGCCCCTGAAATTTCGGAAGAATCATTAGCAACTATAATTGCTAACAGTACAGAAAGATTTATTAATGAAAATAATTTAGTAGGAAACAGTAAATTTAGATGGCAAAATTCAGCCTCAGCTTTTTCTGTATCAAAGGCTGATGTGGACAAAGTATGCAAATATATCCTGAATCAACCGGTACACCATAAGAAAACGACCTTTGCGCAAGAGTATGAGCAGTTTATTAAGTTTTACCAGGGGACTCTGAAATTTAATAAGTGACTGTAATTCCTTATTTATTTTTCCGGGCATACTAGAAAAACCTGCTTTGTCTCATTAACAGACTTCTTTGCCTTGATCTGTTATTTCATTTTTATTTGCAATTAAAAAAATATTGCAAACACTTTATCTTTACATCCTATAATATTAAATAATGTCCTTCTTAAATAATATAGATCCCTTGAACTACAAGCGTCGTCAGACTGCAGTTGTAAATATAGGCGACAAACCCATGGGTGGCCATTATCCCATCCGCCTGCAATCAATGACCAATACTTCAACACTCGATACCCATGCCACGGTTGAGCAATGCAAACGTATTATCGATGCAGGTGCCGATTATGTTCGTATTACCACACCCGCTGTTCGCGATGCTGAGAATCTTGCAAATATTAAAAAACAACTTCATAATTCAGGATACACAAATCCTTTGGTAGCCGATGTCCACTTTAATCCTCACGTTGCAGAAATGGCTGCCCGCATTGTTGAGAAGGTTCGAATTAATCCTGGCAATTACATAGATAAAAAAAAGTTTGAACAAATAGAATTTACCGACCAGGAATATAAGCTTGAATTAGAGCGCCTCCACGAGCGTGTACTTCCATTATTGAAAATATGTAGGGAATATGGCACAGCCATACGCATAGGCGTAAATCACGGCTCTCTTTCCGACCGGATCATGAGCCATTACGGCGATACACCTGAAGGAATGGTTGAATCGGCCATGGAGTTTCTGCGTATCTTCGAAACCGAAGGCTTCCGGCAAACGGTGATTTCAATGAAATCGAGCAACACACGTGTTATGGTATATTCAACCCGTCTGTTGGTTAAAAAGATGCTTGATGAAGGCATGCAATATCCAATTCACCTTGGTGTTACTGAAGCTGGCGAAGGAGAAGATGGTATCATTAAATCATCAATAGGTATTGGTACATTGCTTGCTGACGGTATTGGCGAAACCATCCGTGTATCACTTACCGGCGATCCGGAACAGGAAATTCCTGTTGCCCGTTCAATAGTCGATTATTTTGCTATGCGACAGGGCCAGCAACCGATTCAAAGCGATCTCCCACTTAATTATAACCCTTTTGAATACAATCGCAAACCAAGTATAGAAGTAGGAAAAATAGGAGGCAATCAACAAACTAAAATAATAGTCAATTTAACTACTAATAAAACCATAACTAAGTCAGAGGTTGCAATTGAAGATTATACATTGACCGCTGAGAAAGATGTTCACACTTTTAATTTCAATGAAATAGACAAATCATTTGGCAGCAAATCGGATACCGATAAAATACTGATAATTAATTCGAAACATTCCAATATACTTGGAGAAGTAAGGCAAATTCTTGCCCAATTGCAAAATGTCGGCAATAACCAACCTGTCATCATTAAAAGAAAATACTCGGAAGCAAATAAGAATGCTCTTCAAATTAAAGCTGCATGTGATTTCGGACCTTTACTTATCGATGGCTTTGCCGATGGTATATGGATAGAAAACGAATCGGACAACATTGACAGTAAACAGGTTTACCAGCTAGGTCTTGACCTATTGCAAGCAGCCCGACTTCGCATGAGTAAAACGGAATATATTTCATGCCCATCTTGCGGCCGCACCTTATTCGACCTTACTTCAACCATTGCTAAAATCCGTGAACGCACATCGCACCTAAAACACCTGAAAATAGCAATCATGGGCTGCATTGTCAATGGACCCGGCGAAATGGCAGATGCCGATTATGGATATGTAGGAACAGGCCCTGAAAAAATAACCTTATACAAAAACAAGGAAGTAATAAAACGAAACATTGCTGAAAAAGATGCAGTGGATGAATTGATTGATTTAATTAAAATTAATGGAGACTGGATTGACTTAGCTCCATTAAACTACCCTGATATTTGAACCTTTATCCCGATTTTTTTTATCCGTAATGAAATTCCCTCTAATTCTTTTACATTTATTTTTTTTAACCCTTCAAAGGGAGTATCACGTTCAATGGTATAAATCATAACCATTTGCGGTTGAATCTCTTTTATAATTGCTGCCCAGGACTGTAAATCTTCCTCAGTGGTATTATCAACCCATTTACCATTGATGCTTCCCTTGGTAAACATTGATTGGATAATCAGTTTACCATTGAATTGCTTAAACTGCTCAATAAGTTTTTTGATGTCAACCTTACCAATCGGCCGGTTTAATATTTCAATAGTTGATAACAAGCCCGAATCAAGTTTCAGTATGTTCTGATCAACCTTTTTCAATGCCTTAACAACTGCCTGATCGTCCAGCATAGTTGAATTTGATAATACCGAAATAGCTGTTGTTGGAAAATAAGTATTGCGCAATTGAATGGTATCATCAACAATATCAGAAAACAACGGATGGATGGTTGGCTCTCCGTTTCCTGCAAAAGTTATCACATCAAGAGATTCTCCATTTTGACGCATCTCGTAAAGTTTTGTTTTAAGCGCCTGATAAATTTCTTCGCGCGTTGGCAATGCGTCATTCTTATCTTTTAAAGGAATTGTAAAACCACACTCGCAATATATACAGTCAAAATTACAAATTTTACACCCAACAGGCAGCAGGTTTACGCCAAGTGAAATGCCTAAGCGCCTGCTTTGTACAGGTCCAAAAATAATCTTATCAAACAGAAATATACCCATATTTAATTTTTAGCAAACAACCTTGATATGGAAAAGTTGCCTAATTTAGCTAAAAATGTAGTATTGATAAAGCCAATATTTACAGAATTTTCCAAATAAATTATAGATTAGCAAAAAATTTCTGACCACGTAAAATGAAGAGATACATTAAACGATCTATCAAATACACTGGCATTATAGTAAGCATATTACTTATTCTTTTAGTAGCAGCTACCTTAATCATTAATTTTTTATTTAAACAGCAGGTTATTGAATTTGTTGTCCGACAGTTAGGCCAACAGGTCGATGCAAAAATTCATATTGATAAAGTTGATTTTACTTTGTGGCGACAATTTCCAAATGCATCAGTAATGTTCGATAAGGTCTACGCACAATCATCAAACCGATTCAAATCCATTAATAACTCATCTAATAAAAACGATACTTTACTGGTCGCCGACAAAATATTCCTGGAATTTAACTTATTTAAATTAATAAAAGGCAATTATATTCTTAAACGTCTGAACATTAAAAATGGATATCTCAAGCTTTTAATTGATCAGGAGGGTAATGCTAATTATGACGTTATTCAAAAAAGTAGCAAACAATCTAGCAAGGAGTTTAGGCTTGAACTAAACGATTTATTATTCACTAATACTGTATTAGAATACAATAATTTAAAGTCACAAATAAAATTCAAAGGAAACGCTAAACGATTAAGTATCAAAGGCAATTTTAGGGCAAAAACTTATGACCTAAAGATCGTATCCTCATTCTTTGCTGACAATATTAATGTTCTGGGTAACAATTATATCATCAATAAGCCTCTTGAACTTGACTTTAATCTATTGGTTGACAACAAACACTATCAAATCAAAAATTGTCAATTTAAAATTGTCAATTTGCAATTACTCGCCAAAGGTGATTTTAATTTAGGTGATAATGCCACTATAAACCTTCAGGTTACCGGACGCAAATTAAGCTTGTCGCAGGTAATAGACGTTTTGCCCGACCGTTTTCGTACTCTTCTAAGTGATTATTCAGGTACAGGTGAAACAGAACTGGCATTGTTTATGCAAGGGCCAATCGATAAGCATACAAATCCTAAAATTGATTTAACCCTTTCTCTTAAAAGAGCCGCAATTGCCCAAAATTCAACTGGCATCAAACTTCATAATATTTATTTAGAAGGAACTTACAGTAATGGTGCCGGTAAAAACATACAATCATCAGTAATTAAGATTAATAAATTCACATCAAATCTAGGTTCCGGAGATATTTCAGGAACCTGTGTCATAGAAGATCTACTTCAACCTAAAGTTAATGTAAACTTAAATTCGAAATTGAATTTAAATGAGTTAAAAACGTTTTTTAAACTTGACACGCTTGAAGTACTAGACGGATCAGTCGAAGGGAGTATCACCGCTTCAATCAAGCTCGAAAGGCTGTCAGGGTTAAAAGCATCTGATGTTAAAAATCTGAAATGTAGTGGAAAAATAAAGCTTACTGATGCGGGCATTAAAATGAAAAACAGCGACTATTATTTTGAACAGATTAACGGTACTATTAAATTAGATAACGATATTTTTTTTAATAATATTTCTTTAATTGTGCATGGTAATGATTTTATGATCAATGGTTCATTAACCGATGGGTTACAATATTTTCTAAAACAGCGAAAAGATGTTACTTTACAAGCAGAAATCTTATCTCGTAATCTCGATCTGTCAAAGTATTTCATCAAAAACTCAACTAAAAGTAACCCGGAATATTCACGTGAATTACTCTTCCCCAATAACATTAATCTTGATGTAAAACTTGATGTAAATAATTTTAAGTTAAACAAATTCAATGCGAAATGGATTACAGGTTATTTGAATTATAAACCTACCATGTTTGTGCTAAAATCAGTTTCATTGGAAACACTTACCGGCAGGGTATCTGGCAATGGAGTTATACTTCAGGATATGTATAATAATTTTATCATTAAAGGACAGGTTGATGCATCCCGAATAGACATTCAGCAAATGTTTTATACGTTTAACAATTTCTCGCAAATAGTAGTGGAAGACCGTCATCTTAGGGGACGATTATCCGGTAAAATCAATTTTTCAACCGAGTGGAACAATGCTTTGGTGGCAAATCTTGATAAAGTACTGATCGATGCTGATGTTATAATCACTGAGGGCGAATTGGTTAACTATGAACCTTTGAAAGGATTATCGGACTATATTTCAGTAGAAGAACTACAAAACATTAAATTTTCTACTTTAAAAAATAGAATCTATGTAAAAGATAGACAAGTGATTATTCCTCAAATGGACATTGCTTCATCCGCCTTCAACATTTTGGCTTCAGGTATCCACAATTTTGATAATCATTATAAATACAAAGTCAAAGTATTGCTTTCGGAAGTATTATGGGGAAAAGCTAAAAAGGCTAAACGTGAAAACGAAGAGTTTGGGGTAGTTGAAGATGATGGCCTTGGCAAAACAAGCATTTATCTTTCTATAGAAGGTTATAAAAAAGATTATAAAATCTCGTATGATTCTAAAAAGACACTCGTCATTGTTAAAGAAAGCCTTGATAAGCAGAAGGGTGAATTAAAATCAATATTTAATGAGGAATTTGGCTGGTTTAAAAAGGACTCTGCCCTGAAAAAAAACCAGCCACAGAAAAAGGATGCGATAAAAGTTGAGTGGGAAAAGGATACATTGCAACAAAAAAAAGAAGAACCCCAAAAGAAACCTGTTAATAAGAAGTCGGTTAATAAGTCTGAAGAAGACAAAGTCAAAGTGGAATGGGAGTAATTGACTATCCCATATCACTTCAACGTCAATCTTGAAGTCATTTCGTATTTGGTATTTTTGTACGAAACCAGATCACACTTAAATGACCCAACAATCATATCGAACTTGATACGGACAGGAATTTTGTTACTATCGTCACTGAGCCAGAAAGTCATATCGTCGTTTTCCTTAAAAATGCGTCCAGGTTCTACAATAGGCACAAATTTCAGGCACTGAAACTTACCAAGGTCAGTCTTTATCACTTCGCGTGATTTGAAAATGATGTAAAAAGGAAAAATCTCATCGCCAAAATAAGTATCTACATAAATAATTTCACCGCCCTTGTATTTTGATAAATCAACCCTGCGGATATAAAAAAAAGCGGATACCATATCCAAAATATTCTCAGGCACTTTGTGCTTGCCATTTAATTGGCTGTTTATCAAATTATCCCTATGATTAAAATATACTTCGTCGTAATATTTATAATTTCCTTCGGTAATGTTTCGTATTGATTTTAAAGGAAGGTTTGAATTAATGTCAAAATAACTTTCGTAAATATCCACTACCTTGAAAAGCGTATATGCAAAACCCGTGGTTTGTCCCTTGGCAACTGCATGAAAAACATCCATCCCTCCAAACTTATCAACTTTCAAGGTAATAGAAGCAACCCCGCCTTTAATAAGTCCATAATGTATCCAATAATTAAGTTCTTCTCCATCTTTGAATGCTGGATCTAAATCGATAGGACAAATCGAAGGCTTGGCCTGAGATGCTGCTGATAATATCAATGTCAGAAAGATAACGATGCTGCTTGATAATATTTTCATTTTTAATATTTTACATCTATATATAGCATTACTTTAACACTTTGTTTTTAGGAATGGTGGCTACAAAATTTTTCAGGTAAAACGGTTCAAAATAAGCCACATCCTTAAAGTCGTTTTGCTGAAATAAATTTTCAGAAAGTCCGATCATATCTTTTGCTGAAGCATTAAACCCGCTATAAAACAAAGCATTGGAATGTCTTATTGTACTTTTACATTTATCTGATCCATTACCAAAAAAGAAAACTTTTCGTGCTGAAAGAATATTAAAAAAAGAATTTTCATTAATAATCTCTGCGCTGATGTCGGTTTGAAATTTTGCCTGAATATCAAAAAATGCTGTATACACCTCAAGTCTTCTGGCGTCAATCATAGGACAAAACCAAGAATTGCGGTATTCAGATTGATTTCTTAATTCCTGTTGTTGAACAAACCCGAAAGCCATACTTTGCAGAGTCGGGACTGCAATTAAAGGCTTATTTGCACCATAACAAATGCCTTTTGCAACGGAAGTACCGATTCGTAAACCAGTGTAAGAACCAGGTCCCATACTCACTGCAACAGCATCTAATTGCTGAATTGTAAAATTATTATTTTTTAACAGATGGTTAATAAGAACTGTTAAAACAGCAGCATGTGACTTGCCTTCTGAGTTTTCCATGTGTTCAACTAATCCATGCTCGTTGGCCAATGCAACCGAACAGATATCAGTAGCAGTTTCAATATTTAAAATAAGTGCCATGCCCAAAAATAAAACGCAAAGTAATTACTTTTTGATCTGTTTAAAAAGCTCCTCAATTTTATTCATGGATTTTTTGTTTTTTAAATCCGTTTCCCGACTTATTAACTATGATTGTTAAAAAATAGTATATATAAAGATATGCATAATTGCCTATATTTAGGCCACATTCGAAACTGTTTTTTATGACCGGGAATGTATATTATTTTAAAGCAATTGGCGATATAGCATTTGTAAAAAACAACAATGCCAAAACATTACGCATAACTGTAAAACCCAACGATGGCGTGAAAGTAATTATACCAAGGTATGTTTCACTTACCAGCGCTTTCAAATTTGTGGAGGAAAAGACCGATTGGATTCGCAAAAGCCTTGAAAAAGTAAAATCATTTGCACAACAAAATCGAGTGATTACACCGGGCATAGACTTCTGCACCCGCGACCACAAAATAGAATTCGTATGGCAACCGGATGGAAATTTAAAAGCCAAAATTGGTAAAGGATTGATACAAATATTTTATACGCTTGAAAAAGATGTTTTAACCCCTGAAGCACAACAATTTATTCGCAAGGCTATTGAATTTGCTTTGCGTAAAGAAGCAAAAAAATACCTCCCTGAAAGGGTTGCTTACCTGTCAACTAAATATGGCTTCAAATATTCGGGGCTACGATTGAAAAATTTAAAATCGCGCTGGGGAAGTTGTTCCTCTGTAAATAATATAAATCTGAATATCCACTTGATAAGGTTACCTGATTACCTGGTAGATTATGTAATTTTGCATGAACTTGCACATACCATACACAAAAATCATGGTGTAAGATTTTGGCAAACATTGAATAAAATAACAGGTAATGCCAAATTACTTGCAGGAGAGATGAAAAATTACCGAACCCAGGTTTATTGAGGTATTGCTTTCAAATCACTGGTTAGAAGAGTTTCGAGACTAACGACGTATTGCAATGCCTTTTGCTCACCAAAAAGCTGTTCAAATTCTTTAAAAACAAATCCACGAATATCGGTTTGCCAGTCAAGATACGATAATGTAGATATTTTGCCTAATTCTCGTTTTTCAAAAAATCGCTTTAACAGGTTAACTTTTGAATGATATGCCATAAAAGCTTTGATTTGTGTTCGAAGTTCGTTACTGAGCAAATTTTCGATCTGTTTTAATTCGCTAGGAATAATTTCAAAGGTTGATTCATAAAAATTACTGAATGAATTATTCCAGTTGACAAAATGGATGAGGTAATTCGTAATTTTAAAAATGTCTCGATTATCGTCCTGATCGATCGATTTCAGAAAAATGCTTTTCAACTCTTTCTGATAAAATTCTTTGATTTTGGTATCAAGCTTATTGGTAATTTCTTCCGTATATTTGGAATAATCATCGCTAAAATTATTTAATGTGAAATCGGAATTAGTAAAAGGCTGATGTAAAGCAATAATACGGGTAATTACCACTATTTCATCCATGAGCAAATGAAACAATGGGAATACCTTTAACTTTTTAATTTCCTCAAAAAACTTTTCAGAAACATATCCTTCCATTAACAACGCGTTCATGCTTTCATTGTTTTTGGTGATACGCTCAACATCACTCCGATAAATTTTCAGATGTTCATTGATTTTACTTTTGATCTGAGCCTTTTTGCCGTTTACAATAATCTGAATATAAAGCGGAAAATATTTCTCTTTTTGAAGAAATTTTGGTTTTGCTCTTTTATTTAAGTAATGTTTTACAGTAATTTTTTTGCTTATCATGGGCGATAAGTTAATCAAATTTTAGCAATTAATACTTTGATGTATAACTCCCCTCTCTCGATCTCCTAAAATGAATATTTTACGCAATTTTATGATTTTATACTTAAAAAACTACAAAAGGTTATAATAATCACTTCATAAAATAATAATGTTTCTATTACCGATTTATAAAAGCTCTGAAATGCATTAATACAAGTCATATATTATCAAACATTTAAATATCAGTAATTTGTTAAAACTGCAATTTTATGGCGATAAAAGATAATTATCTTCCTTAATAATTGCCGAATTTAATCATAAAGTTGTAAAACTTCATAACAATTGACGATCCGCAACTTTTCAACTTTCAAACCTGCAACTTTACAATTCCGCAACAAAAATATACCTTTATCAAATTTTTTAAAATGATTCAATCTCATATTGGTGAATTTGCTGCCCTTCTTGTAGCTGTCTTTTGGACATTTTCAGCTTTGGCTTTCGAATCGGCCAGTAAAGCTGTTGGCAGCATTGCTGTTAATTTCCTCAGATTACTGTTAGCCTTAGTGTTGCTCTGTATTTTTTCTTATTTCTACAGAAAAATGCCTTTCCCTTCAGATGCTACATCATATCAATGGTTTTGGTTGAGCCTGTCTGGTTTTGTTGGTTTTGTTTTTGGCGATCTTTGTCTGTTTAAATCTTTTGTTCTCATAGGATCACGCTATGCCATGCTAATTATGACCCTGGCCCCAGTGCTAGCCGCCCTAGCAGGATGGGCATTACTACATGAACATCTACCCTGGTATAGTATTTTGGGAATTTTTTTAACGATTTTTGGAATTGCGCTTGCTCTTGTCAGTCATAACCCGGAAAAAGAGAAGCTTAAATTAAACATGCCGCTAAAAGGTTTTTTATTTGCTTTGGGCGGGGCTGTTGGACAGGCGTTTGGATTGATACTAAGTAAAAAAGGAATGGCAGGTTATGATGCTTTTGCGGCTACTCAAATACGCATAATTACAGGTATTATAGGGTTTGGTGCTATTATTCTTTTTACGGGAAGGGCTAATCAAACCTTTAAAGCATTGAAAAGCAGGAAAGGAATGACCGGGATTACCATTGGGTCGATTTTTGGACCATTTCTCGGTGTTTCATTTTCACTTTATTCGCTAAAACATACGGAAACTGGTATTGCAGCAACCATCATGGCAACAACGCCAATTTTAATTATACCTGCCGCTGTATTTCTTTTCAAACAAAAAGTGACGCTAAAAGAAATTATTGGTGCAATTATCAGTGTTATTGGGGTTGCATTGTTTTTCGTCAAATGAGCTATTCAACCGCAAGTAATTGATTACCAACCGGCAGGTTAAACTCATTTATCCCGATACGCTTTGCTATCGGGATTCGTTCAACTTACAAATTTCAATTCACCCTGTTTTTGAAATTTGAGTTTCACGAATAAATTTACAATACCTGTTTATTCGTTTTAAATAAATCAATTACTTTTGCGAAGGTTTTTCGATTTTTGGTTAAATATCCGACTGTCAAAACTAAAGGAGAGCTGCCAGAGTGGTCTCCCGAAGGGATCCCTTTGGGAGAATGGGGCGATTGGAAAGAAATTATGAGTTATTATGCTTACATATTAAAAAGTTTATCACATGGGACTTATTATTATGGAAGTTCTGAAGATGTAAACAGGAGAATTAAGGAGCATAATGAAGGACATGTCAAATATACAAAAGGTAGAAGACCCTGGGTTTTACATTATGAAGAAAAGTTTGAAACAAGACCCGAAGCTCAAAAACGGGAATATTTCTTTAAATCTATTGATGGATATCGATATTTAAAGAGTATCAAAATCAAATAATTAGGAGAGCTGCCAGAGTGGTCGAATGGGGCAGTCTCGAAAACTGTTGTACCCTTCGGGGTACCGGGGGTTCGAATCCCTCGCTCTCCGCCAATCAAAACATTTGCCCCTACGAGGGGCATTTTTGTTTTTTTTAACAATTGTCAAACTTGTTTGAGCAATTGGAAGAAAGGGAAAATGATAAGTGCGATAGCCCTATAATGAATTATTTGTTTGTAAGTAAAATAAAATCCTCTGCATGTCTATATTTGGGTTTTATAACAAAATTGCCGGTTTTATTAATATAACCCCATTGACCAACCTCTTTTACCCGTGCGTAACCATAATGAAAATCTCCAGCCCAATCTAATTTATTTTCTAAAAGTATTGCCCCGGTTTTATCAATATAAGTCCACTTATTATTCAATTTAAATCTGGCTAAACCTTCGGAGAAATCCTCGGCATTTTCAAATGTAGGTTCTTTTAAAATTACTCCGTCCTTTCTTGCATAACCCCATAAAACGTCATCCTTAATCCTTAAAAATCCATCTACACAATCCGTAATTTTTTTATATTTCAACGGTATAACCCATTTCCCATTTTTATCGATGACTCCGTAAAAATTGCCATCGTAAACTACAGCTCTTTCTTCTTTGAAATCATGTACTGTCTTATATTCTAACGAGATTCTTATTTTTCCGCTGCTGTCAATATATCCCCACCGGGATGAATTATAAACTGCAGCCATACCCTCTTTATAATCTCTGACATCATCAAATTGGGGCTGAGCCTGAATCTTGCCTGTTGTATTAATAAAACCCCATTTACCATTAACCTCAATAGCTGCAAAACCTTCTTCAAAATCTTTAACTGATTTGTATGTAGGTTGAATTAACCAATTGCCATTTTTATCGATCATGCCCCAATTGCCTTGCCATCTAACTCGTGCATAACCATTTTTAAAAGGCCATGCATCCGTAAATGCTTTATCAAAAAGAAATTTACCTGCAGTATCAATGTATTTCCATTTATTCTTATGACACACTAATCCTATGCCTTCAGAAAAATCCATCGCGCCAAAATATTTAGGTTCGCTTATTAACCGTCCGGACTTGTCAATGTATCCATAACTACCTGACAACACAATTATGGCAAAACCCTCGCTAAAATCGTATGCTAAATTGTATTTTGGCTCAATAACAACTTTACCGGAAATATCAACAAACCCCCATCTATCCTTTTCCCTAAACCGAAACAGACCTTCCTCCGGATAACAAATAATTGATTTCCCAGGAGAAGGCTCCCAATAATTTAAGATAGGAGCCCATAGATAATCATATTGATCATTTAATACTTTTTCTTCATTTTGATTAATTATTCCCCAATGATCCGTTTCTCTTACGAATGCTATGATCTTTTGAGAATAAGAATTTGAAAATAGAAGGAATAGTAATAAATAGAAAAAATAATTTTTCATAGGGCATTATTTTATTTATTTAATAACCTTGAGAAAAGTTTACCAAGAGCAAACTCAGCAAGACTTTGGTAAATTAATTCCCGAAAACCTTTTTGAGCAATTCCGTTGTCCTGGCCAAAGGGTCTTTACGAATTTTCTTTTCTTCTTTAGCAATCATAACAAACAAACCTGTGATGGCTTTGCTCGTGACGTATTCGGTCAGGTTTGGATTCATCTTTTGTACCAATGGGATTTTATTATAAGCAGTGATTAGCTCTGTCCAATATTTTGTTGCCTGTACCTTGTCTAAAGATGCCTTAATTAAGGGTTGAAATTTTTTATTAAGCTCAGGTGAAGTTGTTCTGTCAAGATACTTTGTAGCTGCATCATCTGAACCTTTAACGATATTAATAGCATCTTTTACGGTCATGTTTTTAATGGCTGTAACAAATATCGGTTTTGCTTCATTTGCAGCATCTTCAGCAGCACGGTTAATAGATAATACAACCTCATCCACTTTTTTACCGAGGCCTACAGCCCTAAGCTTCGACTCAATTACCTTTACATCGGGAGGAAATGGGATTTTAATTTCAGGATTACCAAAATAGCCGTCCATTTTGGATACAATTTTTACCCCTTCACTTGTTCCATTAACCAAGGCCTCTTTTATACCATCAGCCGCATCCTTTTCACTTAGACCGCTACTTTTTTGCCCGAGTAGTTTCTGTGCATCTTTAAATAGCTGTGCATTTGATATAAGGGAACCAATCATGAATACAAATAAGAATAATAATGTTATCTTTTTCATAGCAGTTAAATTAATAAATTCACAAACAATTGTCAAATACCTTGCCAGTTTAATTATTTTTTAATGAATTCGTTCTTAGCCCTAAGTCTTTTATAACCATAGATATCTCAATGTCTATTTGATTCAAAGTTCAATAATTTGAAACAAATTTAACAGCAAAATGTTATATTTATCATTGTTGCAACGTTACCATAATAAACGCTATTATTATTTTATACTAATGAATTTTTAAGTCATTATGATACAATGTTTTGTCTTGGTTCATGGCTCTTGATTCTATTATAATAAAATTTAATTTAACATATATGGGTATTTCAGTTAAAAAGAGTTTTCCGGTTACCGGGCTAAGTTGTGCTTCTTGCGCATTAAGTGTGGAAAGTATGCTAAAGTCACAGAAAGGAGTAGTTGAGGCTTCGGTCAAATTTGCTAATTCAAGCGCTTATGTAGAATATTTCCCGGAAATTTCGGATGTAAACAACTTTAAATCTGCAATTCAGTCTATTGGTTATGATATTCTTATCGAAGAAGAAGGACAAAACCATCAGGAAGAAATACATCAAAAATATTTTAAAGAATTAAAAATTAATACTATCTGGTCGTCAGTACTTGCTTTGCCAGTAGTGGTTATTGCTATGTTGTTCATGAACATTCCCTATGCCAACTGGACAATGTTAGTACTTACAACTCCGGTTTTAGTGTGGTTTGGAAGAAACTTTTTTATCAATGCATATAACCAGGCTAAACACCGTAAAGCCAATATGGATACACTGGTTGCATTAAGCACGGGCATTGCCTATTTGTTCAGTTCTTTCAGTACAATTTATCCTGAATTCTGGCACAGCCGTGGATTACATCCTCATGTATATTTCGAGGCTTCAGCAGTTGTAATAGCATTTATCCTTCTTGGTAAATTATTAGAAGAACGTGCTAAATCCAATACATCATCTGCCATCAAAAAGCTGATTGGCTTACAACCCAAGACAGTTAGAGTTATTCAGGATGATGGCGGTGAAATGGAAATACCTGTCTCCCAAGTTAAGACAAATGATAAGCTTTTAGTAAAACCCGGAGATAAATTGCCTGTAGATGGTGAAATAGTGTCAGGTTCGTCCTTTATTGATGAAAGCACAATAACCGGTGAATCATTGCCTGTCGAAAAGCAAACTGGTGATAAAGTATTTGCAGGAACCGTCAACCAAAAAGGAAGTTTTGTATTTATTGCCCGGAAAGTTGGAGGAGAAACCATTCTTGCCCAAATTATAAAAATGGTTCAACAAGCACAAGGAAGTAAGCCTCCCGTTCAAAAACTCGTAGATAAAATTGCAGGAATCTTTGTACCTATTGTAATGGCTATTTCCCTTGTTAGCTTTGGTGTTTGGATGATTTTTGGCGGGAATAATGCCATTACCCAGGCTCTTCTTGCGATGGTTACAGTTTTAGTAATTGCGTGTCCTTGTGCCCTGGGACTTGCCACACCCACTGCCATCATGGTTGGCATGGGCAAAGGCGCTGAAAACGGAATTTTGATAAAAGATGCTGAAAGCCTTGAATTAGCTCATAAAATAAATGCTATCATCCTTGATAAAACCGGAACCATTACTGAGGGGAAACCTGAGGTAACAAACATCGAATGGAATGTTTCCGGCTCTGCTCAGTCTGAATTGATGCGTATGCTTTTGGCCATTGAATCGCAATCGGAACATCCATTGGCCGAAGCAGTAACAAATACGTTAAAGACCGAAGTAATGCAACGAATTACTTTTGATAAATTTGAAAGTATCACAGGAAAAGGAGTTGTGGCAAATTACCAAGATAAAATTTACCTGGTTGGCAATAAAAAGTTAATGGACGACTATCATGTAAATATGCCTGAGACCAGTTCAAATCTTATTAAAACCTGGCAGGATGAAGCAAAAACGGTTGTATGCTTTGCACTTAATACAGAACTCATAGCCATCATTGCTGTTGCAGACAAAATTAAGGATACATCTGCAAGGGCAATTAAAAACCTCCAAAATCAAGGAATTGACGTTTATATGCTAACAGGCGATAATATGCAAACAGCAAAGGCAGTTGCTCAAAAACTGGAATTAAAAAACTTTAAAGCAGAAGTGATGCCTTCAGATAAAGCAGATTTTATAAAACAATTACAGCAAAGCGGAAAAGTAGTGGCTATGGTTGGCGACGGCATCAACGATTCTCATGCTTTGGCGCAGGCCGATGTAAGCATAGCGATGGGTAAAGGTTCAGATATTGCAATGGATGTTGCAAAAATGACAATTATTTCGTCCGATCTTCAACTTATTTCAAAAGCAATAAGGTTATCAAAACTCACTGTCAGGGCGATACACCAAAATTTGTTCTGGGCATTTGTATATAATCTAATTGGAATACCAATTGCAGCAGGCATACTTTATCCGCTTTGGGGCTTCATGTTAAACCCTATGATTGCCGGGGCTGCTATGGCCTTAAGTTCAGTTTCTGTAGTAAGTAATAGTCTCAGATTGAAAACTAAAAGACTTGAAAACAATAGGTAGACAGGCTTTAGACTGTTAGATTGTAGAAAAAACAATTTGTGTAAACCTATTTCAGGACAAGACAAACAGGAACACTATAAATAGGCAAAAAGGTTCTCCTGTATTATCGAACGGGTTAAACATTAACTATACGCCTAAAAAATCAGCTATAGGGAAACACAGCTTTACCTTTAACACTTCGTGGCTGCAAAGGTTCCGGTCTGAATTGCAACAAGCATACCGTAGCGAAATAACTGTAAATCTTGCTTATGGGTTTACGTTTTAATCCAAACCCCAGAATTACAGCTCCCTTTTTGCCTGCAAATACTTATATAAATGTTCTTCGAAATCTTCAGAAGGTGATGTTGCTGGCGACATGGCGAGTTTTCCTTCTTTATCGATGAGAAAAAAGGTTGGGAAAGCCCTAATATCATATTCTTTAATGATATCCGGCTGGCCTCCGTAATGAAGGAAAGTCCAGGTGTATTTGTATTTGGAAAGAAAATCACGGATATTGCTTAGCGATTCGTCTGCTGATATGGCAACAATTTTAATTAGTTTACCATGTTTTTCCTGTAGCTTTTTCAATTGATCGAATTCTTTCAAGCATGCATAATTTTGCGTGGTACAAAAAAACAAGTATACGTACGATCCTTTGAAATCATTCAGGCTCACCCAAACACTGTCTTGATTTAAGAGCCTGAAAGCAGGTGGGGCATAACCAACCAGCAACTTGGTAACTTTTTCGCGAATGTCTTTGGCAATAACCTTGTGCTTTTGAATAGTGGTGTTATTTGTAAGCGAATCGAGTATTTGCAGTAGGGCAGAACGTGAAAATTCCATTTCATAACACCCGTCGTGCAATCCTTTTAATATTACCAGTTCCTTTAAAGTATCATTTTCCAAAACTTTGTCCTGAGATAGGGTAGCTTTTAACCTGCCTAAACTTTTGAAAGTATTGATGTCGTCATAAATTATTTTCCCGGATTTGGTTCGGCCAAAATACACAAAATACTTGTCATACACCTGATTGAAAAGCTCCATATAAGCAGGGTTGTCATATAAAACAGGCTTATTGAGAAAATAGTTGTCAGAAGTGTTTCTTGATTTAAAACGGGTCGACATGAATTTGAGCAGACCCATCCGATAATTATAATATGCATTGAAGTACGATTGACCTTGATTGGCAAAAATAGACTCGATCCTTCGCAAGGTTGTATCCATTTCTTTAACATCGGTTTTGGTGTAAATATTCATTGCATATTTGTTGTAAAACGGATCAAAATAATTGTCGAAATTTCGGATAAGAAAATTAAGTTCATGGTTGGCATCTGCATTAGCAGGTTGACCCACAAATTTGGCAGAGGTTATCAGCAGATGCACCCTAATTTCTTCAAAATAAGGATTTAGCTTATCTTCGGGCTTCTTTTCCGTTCGTGTCGGAAGTTTGACAGTATATACCATTTCGGGTTCGGCATAAAAATAAATATTGAAGACCCCTTCATGAAAGAAAACAAATTCGGTTTTATCGATAGAGAAATCAGTTTTAAAGTCGCCGTTTTCTCCAACTTTAAGGGTTGCTAAGGCTTTTTCCGTATTGGTTATTTGATTTTCATATACATTTAAAATTAAGGTTTGTCCCGCATAATCGGGGTTATTACCCTTAATGATGACTTTTCCGGCAAGTATTAATGGACTGTTGATAAGAAAAAAAAAGAAAAATAAGATAAGCCTCACCCCCAGCCCCTCTCCAATAGAGAGGGGAGTGTTACTCCGATAATGAGAACATAAAAAATTCATGAGAATTTATTCTAAATATTTTATTTTGAAAAGATACGTATTGCATAAATTCACTCAAATTTGCTACAAAGCAATTACCCTTCTCTATCGGAGAGGGGCCGGGGGTGAGGCCAAATATTTTTTCAGGTCTATGGATTGAGGGAGAAACTGGCTTGCATCACCTCCATAGCGGAGAATTTCCCGAACTATGGTCGAGTTTATCGACGTATGTTCAGGTAAGGTAAGCATGAACACAGATTCAATTTCTTGATACATAGCTTTGTTCACCTGGGCTATGGCACGTTCAAATTCAAAATCTGCTGAAGTACGCAAACCCCTGAGGATATATTTAGCGCCAACCCTTTTGCAAAAATCGACCGTTAAACCTTCGAAATGGGTTACTTCTATTTTAGGGTTATCGGCAAACACATCGGCAATCATCGATAGCCGCAGGGTTAATGAAAAAAACACCTTCTTATTTTCGTTATGTCCTACCGCAATGATAATCTTGTCGAAAAGATCCAGAGCGCGAAGAATAACTGATTCATGTCCAATAGTAATTGGATCAAAGGAACCTGGGAAAACAGCGATTTTATCCATGAAAACATGTATTTAAAAAGCCGTATAATTTAGGAAATTTCGAGCGGTTTCTCAACTTTTTCGTTAAGCAAAGCAAAATTAAGTACTTCGGAAATGTTCCCTACGTAATGAAAGTTAAGATTATTGAGGTAATGTGCAGGAATTTCTTCTATATCCTTACGGTTTTCATTAGGCAGGATAATATCGATAATACCAGCTCTCTTGGCAGCAAGAATTTTTTCTTTAATGCCGCCAACCGGCAACACTCTTCCGCTAAGCGTAATTTCGCCGGTCATTGCTAATTTATTTCTGACTTTGCGTTGTGTAAACGCTGAACTTGCTGAGGTAATCATTGTCACACCGGCCGACGGGCCGTCTTTAGGTATAGCTCCTTCAGGCACATGAATATGGACATTCCATTTTTCGAAAAGGTCAGGTGACATACCTAATGTATCGCTATGTGATTTAATGTATTCAAGCGCAATTACCGCCGACTCCTTCATCACATCACCCAGATTACCGGTGAGGGTCAAATTACCTTTTCCTTTGCTCAGGCTGGTTTCGACGAATAAAATGTCACCTCCCGAGGCTGTCCAGGCAAGTCCTGTAACTACACCGGCATAATCATTGCCCTGGTATTTATCTTTTGAGTATTTAGGTGCTCCTAGGATTTTTTTAATGTCCGCAACTATAAGTTTTTTATTATAGTCTTCTCCAAAGGCAATTCTTTTTGCAATATTCCTTACCAGCGAAGCAATAGTTTTATCAAGTTCCCGCACGCCAGATTCGTGCGTATAATTTTCAATAACATTTTCGAGTACTTCTTTAGTAACAGATAATTGTGACTTTTTTAGTCCATGCTCTTTCAATTGCTTGGGCATAAGGTGACGGTTCGAAATTTCCGCTTTCTCCTCAATAGTGTACCCATTCACTTCGATTACTTCCATTCTGTCGCGTAAGGCAGGATGTATTGTGCTGAGTGTGTTAGCTGTTGCTATAAACATTACTTTCGACAAGTTAAATTCCAGCTCGAGGAAGTTATCGTAAAAGGTGCTGTTCTGTTCAGGATCAAGCACCTCCAGCAATGCAGAAGAAGGATCGCCATGAAAATCCTGGCCTACTTTATCAATTTCATCAAGTACAAAAACCGGGTTGGCAGACTTAACTTTTTTCAAACTTTGGATAATACGGCCAGGCATAGCTCCGATGTAAGTTTTTCGATGACCGCGAATTTCAGCTTCATCGTGAAGGCCGCCGAGAGACATTCTGCAAAATTTGCGATCGAGAGCTTTAGCTATGGATTTTCCGAGTGAAGTTTTGCCAACACCCGGAGGGCCAACAAGGCACAGGATAGGAGCCTTCATATTACCTTTGAGCTTTAATACTGCTAAATGCTCAAGTATTCTATCCTTTACCTTTTCGAGGCCGAAATGGTCATTATCGAGGGTATCCTTAGCACGGTTCATATCGAAATTATCCTTTGTAAATTCATTCCAGGGCAATTCAAGCAAAGTATGCAAGTAATTTAATTGCACTGAATATTCACCAGCAACCGGATTGATACGTTGAAGCTTATCAATTTCTTTATCAAAAACCTCTGCAACCTCTTTGCCCCATTTCTTTTTCTTTGCCTTTTTTTCCAGATCTTGTATTTCCTGGTCAGAAGGATTGCCTCCCAACTCATCCTGTATGGTTTTCATCTGCTGGTGCAGTAAAAACTCACGTTGTTGCTGGTCGAGATCAGTCTTTACCTTGGTTTGTATGTCCTGCTTCAACTCAAGCAATTGCATTTCACGGGTAAGGAATTCCAGAAGTAATAAAGCACGTTTCTTTATATCATTGGTTTCAAGAAGCTTTTGTTTTTCTTCGGTCTTAATTTCACTATTGGATGAGGTAAAATTGATAAGGAATGATGTGTTTTCAATATTTCGGATGGCAAAAGCAGCCTCAGGCGGAACGTTATTGTTCATCTGGATAATCCGCAGGGAGAGGTCTTTTAACGAATCAATAATCGCATCAAACTCTTTGCTTATCGCAGTTGGTTTTTTATCCCTCAGAACGGTAACCTTAGCTTGAAGAAAGGGCTCTTCGGTAACGATACTTTTAATCTCGAAACGTTTTTTTCCCTGGATAATTACCGAAGTTGAATTATCTGGCATTTCGAGGATTTTTAGTATCTGGGCAACAGTGCCCACTTTGTATATATCTTTACCTGTGGGTTCGTTAATATTAGGGTTACGTTGAGCTACGGTACCTATAATTTTATCTTTTTTATAGGCTTCGCGAATTAATTTTATTGATTTTTCCCTGCCAACAGTAATAGGAATTATAATCCCTGGAAAAAGAACGGTATTCCTTAGAGGTAAGATTGGCAGTATATCCGGCACTTTCAGATTTTCACCAGATTCTTCATCTTCCTCGCTAAGAATTGGAATAAATTCCGTTTCGTCGTTAACACTATTAGAAAGAAAGAGATCAGATATTATTACGTTATTATTATTTTTACTCATACAATATTTTTTTCTGTCAATATGACACAATAGTTGCCAAATTGTTCGATCCGTTTAATGGTCAATAGTTATGCCAGGCCAAAAAATTTAAAAATTTCGATATTTTTCAGTTTTATCGAATATTGTTTTCAGGATTTGTTTATCGCATTCCTTTATCGCTATATTTCTACGTTTCATAACCAATTCGGCTACTTCATAAGCTTTATTAAGCAAATAAACAGTCAAATCCTCAGCTCCTCCCCAAGAAAATGAAGGAATAAAGTTTCTTGGAAACCCTGCACCAAAAATGTTAGCACAAACGCCTACAATAGTTCCGGTGTTGAACATAGTATTAATCCCTGTTTTTGAATGGTCGCCCATAACTAATCCACAAAATTGTAACCTGGTACTGATAAAGCGTTCCTGAGGATCATTCCACATGCGTATTTCAGCATAGTTATTTTTAAGATTTGAATTATTGGTGTCTGCACCCAAATTACACCATTCGCCAAGCACCGAATTACCCAAAAAGCCGTCGTGGGCCTTGTTCGAGAAGCCAAAAATAACTGAATTGCTGATTTCGCCTCCAACTTTTGAGTGAGGCCCTATGGTGGTGGGACCATATACCTTGGTGCCCATTTTTAATGTAGCATGTTCGCACAATGCCAAAGGGCCCCGTACCATGCACCCTTCCATAATTTCAGCGTCTTTACCGACGTAAATAGGACCGGTTTTTGCATTTAGTATTGAAAATGCAATATTCGCACCTTCCTCAATAAAAATATTTTCAGTACCTGCAACTTTGTTTGTATTGCTGATTGAAGCAGAAACCAGGCCATCGGTAAGAAATTGAAAATCTTCGTTAAGTGCAAGTCCATTAAATGAGAAAATATCCCACGGATATTCAATTTTCGTAAACGTTACAGAAGTGTTTTTGTTTTCAAATTTGTTGATATTTCCAACTTTAAAATCTTCGAGTTGACCCGCATCACACCTGGCAGCCATAATAACATTGTCACGTTTTAGCATCTGACCGGTTTGCAGTGAATGGATCTCCTGGATAAGCTTAGGAACTGGCAATACAGAACCATTAATCAATAAATTATCTGCCATTGATACCAGAGGGAATTTGCAGGAAAGATAGTCTTGTGTAAGAAACGATACATTCCCATTAAGCCTTTTCTCCCATTTTTCAGATATTTTCAAAATTCCGATCCTTATTTCGGCCACAGGCCGGGTAAAGGTTAATGGAAGAAGGTTTCCCCAACTACTGTCATCAAATAGAATATAATTCATTGATAAAATAGTTATTATTAATTCTACTGATATAACATTGCATAATATATACAATATTAATGAATTTAATCATGCAAGTTCCCCTAAAACAATAAAAACAAATTAATTATAGTGGAATATAAATAAAAAAGCTCCGTGACTTTTATGCAAAGTCCGGAGCTTTACTAATAAATTAATTTATTATTTTTTCTTTTTGAGGTGATCTTTATACTTGGTCATGTATTTATCTACACGTCCGGCAGTATCTACCAGTTTCATCTTACCGGTGTAAAAAGGATGTGATGTATTTGAAATTTCCAATTTAACCAACGGATATTCCACGCCTTCAATGATGATAGTTTCCCTTGAAGCAGTTGTTGATTTCGTAATAAAGGTATTCTCGTTTGACATATCTTTAAACGCGACCAACCTATAATTTTTTGGATGTATGTCCTTTTTCATGACTAGTTTAACTTTTTTTTGTAAAATATGGGCTGCAAAGTTAAATATTCAAATTAAAATTACAAAGATTTTAATCATAAAATATAGTAGGGGAATCTTGCCTTGAAGTTTAATGGTGGTTTAGTCATTTTCAGACTTCATTGTTTTTTTATAAAATGTTGATAGGTCGGTAGCCACGGAAAAATGATTGGATGCCCCTGCCAGGTGATAAGTTGCCCTACCATAGCTGAGCTGAAATCGTGCAATAGAAAAACCAAACCCCCAAGAGAAACCGACCGTTGAAACGCGGGTATCAATTTTCAGTTCCTGGCGACGCTGATAATTATAACCTGCCCTTACATAAAAATTTTTTAATGGGAAAAATTCAACACCAAAAATCAGATGCCGCATTATCTGATCGGCAACGTTTGCTAATCCTATTTTTTTAGAGGATTTACTATCAGTTGTTGCATTTGAGTTCTCTTCTTCGGAATTTGCCACCGACATATTAGGCATTTCAAGGTGTTGAGCCGTTACCATAATACGGAAAGGCGCGTATCGAAGTTGCTGTGTAAACCCTGCCTGGATTTCGAATGGTAATGATTCGTAATTTCCATCGTAATATGGCTTTACCTGAGTACCTAGATTTCGCACTACCAGGGCTAAGGTATATAATTTACGAGGATTCCTGTAAGTTAGTCCCATATCGGTGGAAAGGCCGTATGACTGGTATTTTTCATAAATTGATAAGATAGGACGGGCATCGGCTCCAATTGTCAGAAAACTGTCGATGGGATGTGCAAATGCAATATTTAAAGCATATTCAGCAGCAGTAAATGATCCTGTAATAGCACCAGTAGCGTCTGCCGCCGTAAAATCACCGTAATTAATATATTGAATGCCTGCTGATATGGTATTTTTTTTGCAAAATTTATTACCATAGGCGACATAACCATAATTCACACCAGCAAAATATTTTACATAGTTTAATGTTAAATGATTTTGCATTTGTTCGTTAAGCAACGATGGGTTATGATAGGCAAGCGCAAGGTCATCGTCCATATACGAAATAAATTTTCCACCAAGCGCAGCCACTTTCGGAGAACTTACCAAATTGAGAAATTCATAAGCATGTTTACCCCCCATTTGAGGAAAACACGAATAGCAAAAAAAAAGACCTATACTGAAAGCCAAAAGCTGTTTCATTCTTGTGATCCTTATTTTTTAACCCTCACCCTAAAGAAAGTTGTCTAAAAATTTTTTTGTTCTGACTTTTTAGATACCCTACTTGGGATGAGGTAATTAAAAAAGTTTATGAATAATGCAGGTTAAAGATTAGAACGAAAAAAAGAAGAAAAAATTACTTTGTCAACAATTCCAAAAATTTTTGTTCTGCCTTTTTTACCCATTGGATGAATTGTTTGTCGTCTTTGTTATAGGTAGGAATGAATTCGATGAGCTTATCTATGTCAAAGCTTTCGCTGGCAATACCAGCTCCTGCCCTCACAGCATCAATTGAGTTGCAGCGTTGTTCAATGTGTCCGGCAGTAGGTACCATGAGTACAGGTTTTCGTAAATACATAGCTTCGCAAATGGATTCAAATCCAGAGGTACTGGCATACCCGTCGCAATCCTTCATATAAGCAAGAAATTTAATATCATTAATACGATGAAAGTATAAATTGGGCTCTATTTCAAGGTCTTCTGGTGCGTCCTTTTTATCCCAGAAAAAATGGGCTTTTATGTCGGGACGTGTTTTATGCCAGCGGATGATTTCTTCGCTATACCCTGCATTTAACATGTAACCGAGGATATAATTATCATTACCAGAAGAAAGTTGTAATACTTCGTCGCGTAAAAGGGGTGGTACCACAAATATTTTTTTTTCTGGGAGATCGGACATGGGAACAAACGATAAGGCAAGAAGTTTTTGTGCCCCAGCCGAAGTCAACCTGGTAAGAAAATTTAACATCATTATCTGAACCCGATGTCCTTTTGGGAAGACAAATTCGGGGTGCAGCAGCAGAAACTGATGTCCAACGCAGATATAAGGGACTTTAGGCCGATGAAATAGCCATGTAATTCCTCCCAGCATTTCATAAAAATTAACCACCGCGTCCGGCTTCAATTCATTGATTCGGGATTTAATAAACGCAATACTTTGAAAATAAATTTTGCTGTGTTTTAAATTTGAAAGGATTGATTTGTAAACCTGAATCCCTTTGTTGTTCTGTGATATTTGAAAGTTCGGACTTTCGTAAGTATGCACTGGGGTTTTGATTTTATCATAAAAAAATTGCGGAATATCTCGCAAATGACTTTTTCCTATTAGAATTTCCACCACTTCATGGCCATTACGAACCAGAATATCGTGCATCGATATTGCCTGAGTCATGTGGCCACGGCCTTCTCCCTGGACAATAAAAAGGAACCTCATGCAAGTAAAGTTTTTACAAATTTAGACGAAAAAATGCCAAAGGTTAGCAATTGTTAAAAAATCTTAACCCTTTTCGAAACTTTAAATTGTTATATAATTATTCCATACATTAGCACCAGTTTTTAAAATAGCGATATATTTGAAGTTCAAAAATCTTAAAGTCTTGGGTGGTCAAATATTTACGAAAGAAAAAATTGCTTTTATTATTAATCCTAAGTCAGGAGTTAATAAGAAGCATACACTTCCCTCTATGATACAGGGTACGATAGACCCTTTGAGATTTGATGTGGATTTCTTTTTTACCAAATGCGCGGGACATGCCACTGAGTTAACTGCATGTCTTCTTGAAAATAGCTATTCTCGTATCGTTGCAGTTGGAGGCGATGGCACTATTAACGAAGTAGCTAAGGCTATGATTAACTCTGATGCTATACTTGGAATTATTCCATGTGGTTCGGGCAATGGTTTGGCAAGGTTTTTAGACATTCCCCTTAAAATCAAGGAAGCAATTGAACTTCAAAACACTGGTAAAATAATTGCTATTGATTACGGACTAATTAACGATAATCCCTTTTTCTGCACTTGCGGCGTAGGCTTTGATGCCCATATTGGTAATAAGTTTGCCCATAGCGCACGGCGGGGATTTTTTACATATTTGAAGGAAACTTTAGCCGCATTTTTATATTACAAGCCTAAAAAATATACTATTAAAGTTGATGGCAAAAAAATAAAAACCAAGGCATTCCTGATTACTGCTGCAAATGCCGGTCAGTATGGCAACGATGTTTTCATTGCACCTCATGCTGACATTAGCGACGGATTGCTTGACGTTTGTATTCTGAACCCTTTCCCCAAATACAAAGCGTTTCATCTTGGGTTCCGGCTTTTCAATAAAACCATTGACCGCAGCGAGTATGTTAAAGTAATAAAAGGACAAGCTATTACTATTAAGCGTAAAAAGAAAGGCGAAGTGCATCTCGATGGAGAGCCTGCAATTATGGGTAAAAAATTAAAGATTAAGATAATTAATATGGGTTTGAAGGTAATAGTTTCTGCAAATTATTCTGGTAAAGCCATTATTAAAGAAATTTCGGGTTTAAGGTAAAAATAGATTTCGTTAAATGGTGATTTATATCACCTGTTAACATCTTACAAATTAGTTAAAATTGAGTACATTTAGTTTATCAATAAAAAAAATTTACAAACGATTAAACCATTTGTTAATTTTTTTATCTAAGAAAAACGATGTTATTAATTTTTAAAAACTAAAATTAAAAGCGTATGAAGACACTAAAATTAAATTATCTATTGGCAATTGCTTTATTGTCAATCGCCTTAGTAGTGGGAATATTTGTGGTTGGCTGCAAAAAAGATAATAGCAGTAATAACAATCCTTTAGCAAACAATGATGTTGCAATAGCTCAAGATGCTGAATCGCAAGATGCTGTTGCCGACAATATCGATCAAAGTATTGATAACAAGATGACCGATATTGAGGAAAACGGTTTTAATAGTTCAAAACAAAAATCGGCAATGACTTCCGGTGATTCCTGGACCTGTCTTCAAGCAGGTGATAATAAAACTGACACTGCTACTTTTCCCAAAAAAATAACTATTACTTTTGGCGATACTACTATTAACGGCGAAAACATAAAATATACTGGTTCAATAGTAGTTACAGACAGCCTTTCTCAGCCAAAACACCCATGGAGAAACTATCTTATACGGAAGATTAAATATAACCTTGTTATTGTAAGCGATAGCTCTTCGATTATTGTCACCGGAACCCGTACCGTTAACAGAACGAGTATAAAATATACACCTCCTTTAACCACCCCGAATATTACAAGCTTTAGGGTAGATGCAGTAGACGCAATTACTGCAAATTTAACTTTTCAAATTACATGCGGTACTTACACTGGAACCTTTACAAGGGTTGTCGACAGAACACGTGAAGCAATAGCACATTTTGAAAAGGGCACCATTTATTGGCGTCAGGCTTCTTTGAAAGATACTTTAATTTATAACGGTTCGGTTACTGGTGTAAATCTTCAAGATTCAGTTTATAGCCGCATTATTACTGTGCCTGTTACCTTTACTCGTTGCCCACTTCTTTTTCCGGTGATTTCATCAGGTACTATTACTGCAACAAATGGTACTAAAATAGCAACAATTACTTATACCTCTGATGTTTGCAAAACTAAAGTTACTATAACCAGAGGCGATAAAGTAAAAGAAATTGAACGTAAAATAAATAGGAAATACCATAAATGGTGGTAAGGTTTTTGATATAAACAGTGTATGTAGTTAGAATGGCCAAGTAAAGTTGCCATAATTGAATAAAAGTAAGATGTTTATTCATGGAGGTAAGCGGATATGCTTACCTCTTTCTTTTTCTAAAAACAAACTGGATATTCGTTAGCTAATTAAGATTTTTTCGATGGACTGGTTAATCTTTTCAAACCTGAACCTTTCCATATTTTTTTTCATCTTATTCTTGATTTTGTCGTTGCTAAGATTACCTATGCTTCCAATATGGGTATGATGTACCTTCTTTTCAGGCTTAAACTTGCCGTTGGCAATTTCTTTGGCAATTTGTTTATATGCGTCGCGAAACGGGATGCCTTTTAATACTAATTTGTTAACTTCTTCAACACTAAATAAGTACCGATAATGTTCGTCGTCAAGGATATTGCGGTTGATAATGAGCTTGTCCATCATATAAGCGGCAATATCGATACTATCGCGTAGTTCGGCAAATGCAGGAAAGAGCATTTCTTTTAGAATTTGCATATCACGGAAATAACCTGATGGCAGGTTTACAAGAAGCAGGCATATATTGTTGGGCAATGCCTGCATTTTATTGCATTTGGCACGGATTAACTCAAATACATCCGGGTTTTTCTTGTGCGGCATGATGGACGATCCGGTTGTAAATTCTTCCGGAAGGCTTACAAAGGCAAAATTTTGGCTTAAATAAAGGCAAATATCCATTGCAAGACGTGATAGGGTGGCTGCCACAGAAGATAGTGCAAAAGCTGTAATCTTTTCGGTTTTTCCTCGTCCCATTTGCGCGTAAACTACATTGTAGGAAAGGTCTTCGAAACCCAAAAGACGAGTGGTCAGGGTGCGGTTGATTGGGAACGACGAACCGTAACCTGCAGCGGATCCAAGCGGATTTTGATTGGCTATTTTATAAGCAGTTTGCAATAACAATACATCGTCGGTAAGGCTTTCTGCATAAGCGCCAAACCATAATCCGAATGAAGATGGCATAGCTACTTGCATGTGCGTATATCCGGGCATTAATACATCCTTGTATTTTTCGCTTTGGCTAATGAGCACATCGAACAGTCTTTTAATCGCTTCTACGGTTTTTAAAATTTCGCTTCTGATTAATAGTTTGCAATCAAGCAACACCTGGTCATTTCTTGATCGGCCGCTATGTACTTTCTTTCCTAAATCACCGAGTTTGCGTGTTAGCATCAGTTCAACCTGGGAGTGGACATCCTCAACCTCCTTTTCAATAGTAAAATTCCCAACTTTTATCTGTTGATAAATTTCAATCAGTTCTTTTTTAAGTATAGGCAGTTCATCTTTACCAATCAAACCGATAGTTTCGAGCATGGTGATGTGGGCAATGGTCCCTAATATGTCAAATTCTGCAAGGTACAAATCCATTTCCCGATCGCTTCCAACGGTAAACCTTTCAATCCATTCGTTAACCGAGATTCCTTTATCCCAAAGTTTCATAGTTATTAATTATTGAGGGTTGTTATTTTTTATTTTAATAAGATTTTATGACAATATTAAAGTTAAGAATTATTGGGGTTTATTCAAAATAACAATTCATTTTAAAAATAAATTTTCAAGTAATTTTATATACACGTCTATTCCTTGTTTAATTTCCTCTATATAAATAAATTCATCTGCTGTATGCGACCGGGCAGAATCGCCCGGGCCAATTTTTATGGAAGGGTATGGTATTTTCTTTTGGTCCGAAGAAGTGGGAGATCCGAAATACTTTAATCCAAGATCGAGGCCACGTTTTACCAAAGGATGATTCAGGGCAATGCACGATGAGTTAAGGTTTAATGACCGTGGAGTTACTTCTGAATGTTTAACATGCTGGCGAACGATTTCGTAAGCCTCTTGGTTCTTATAGAATTCGTTAGTACGCACATCCACAATATAAGTACATTCGTCTGGTACAACATTATGTTGGGATCCGGCATTAATAAGGGTTACAGACATTTTAACCGGGCCAAGTAAAGGTGATTCGTTGGGAAATTTGAACGAGCGAAACCATTTAATATCATCGATAGCAAGGTAAATAGCATTTATACCCTCGTTTCGGGCAGCATGGCCTGTTTTACCTTTTGTTTTGCAATCAAGTACCATAAGGCCTCTTTCAGCAACTGCCATTTGCATCTGGGTAGGTTCGCCCACAATAGCGAGGTCGATTTTCCCTAAGTCGGGCAGGATGCTTTCTATTCCTCCTTTCCCTGAAATTTCTTCTTCCCCGGTTGCACTGAAAATTAAATTATAGGGACGGTTTTTATCATTGGCTAAATGAAAGAAGGCAAACATAAGGCTTACAAGCGAAGCGCCTGCATCGTTACTCCCAAGACCAAAAAGTTTCCCGTCAGTCTCAGCAGGGGTAAAAGGATCAATAGTCCATGATGACGAAGGTTTTACCGTATCATGATGCGAGTTGAGAAGGATTAAAGGAAGGCTTTCGGACAAGATGGATTTAACCCATACGTTGTTGCCTTTACGTTCAGGCTTATAGCCTTTAGACGAAAGATATTGGAATATAAGCTCAGCAGTCTTGTCTTCCTGTTTGCTGAGGGAGGGAATGGCTATCAGTTGCTTAAGAAGCTCAATGGCTTGTTTGAAGTCATTTTTCATATTAGGGTTACTTCAAATTTTCAAGAATTTTTTTCAATACTGTTTGTGCAGAATATATGCGATTTTCGGCTTCCTCTATGACGATAGAATCGGGACTGTCAATTACTTCGTCAGCAACGATCATATTACGGCGTACTGGCAGGCAATGCATAAATTTAGCATGATTGGTAAGTTTCATTTTTTCTGAAGAAACGGTCCAACCCCGGTCGGTACTCAATACTTTTCCATAATCATTGTAGCTGGACCAGTTTTTGGCATAAATAAAATCGGCCTCCGCAAAGGCTTTGTTCTGATCATATTCGAGCGTAGCGCCTTTCATGAATTCAGCAGCTAACTCATATCCTTTGGGATGTGTTACCACAACCTTATATCCGGCAGCTACAGTCCATTCAATAAATGAATTAGCTACAGCCTGAGGCAAGGCTTTGGGATGTGGCGCCCAGGTAAGCACTACTTTTGGCCGTTCTTTATTTTTGTATTCTTCAATGGTAATTATATCTGCAAACGATTGCAGGGGGTGACGAGTGGCAGCTTCCATACTTACAATAGGCACTCCTGCATATTTTATAAATTGGTTAAGCACAGGCTCTGCATAATCAGCATTGCGGTCTTTTAACCCAGCAAAAGAACGTACGCCAATAATATCGACATACCGGCCTATAACGCCTGCAGCTTCCTTGATATGCTCTGCTTTGTCGCCGTCCATTATAACACCGAAACCGGTTTCAATTTTCCAACCATCTTCGTTGATGTTTAATACCATTGTTTTCATTCCCAGATTTTCGGCAGCTTTTTGAGTACTTAAACGTGTACGCAAACTCGAATTAAAAAACAGCAGGCACATGGTTTTATGACGACCTAGTTGCTCGTATTTATAAGGATCTTTCTTGATATCTAAGGCTTCTTTTATTACTGCCTGTAGATCTGCTATGTCGTGAATGGATGTGAAATGTTTCATTTGAAATTATTTTATGTTTTGGCTTTTCCCCCTTGGCAAAGGGGGTAGGGGGATTGAAGGATCAGATAAATGATGTTCTATAGCTTTAATCACATTATTAATATTGATTTTTATATCCTTTTCCCGAAACCGCACAACTGTATATCCTAGTTCCCGCAGATGTTGGTCCCTTGTCATATCTTCATCATATTTAAAATTGTGCGAGTATCCGTCAATCTCTATAATTAACTTAGCTTTCCTACAAATAAAATCAACTATATAGTTTTCTATTGGGAATTGCCTTAAAAACTGAAAATTATGCATTTTTTTATTTTTTAAGACTTTATTCCACAAAGTTATTTCCCCAGGAGTTGAGTTGGACCTTAGGTATCGAGCTTTTTCTTTTAAGTTTTTATTGTAGTGAGAATTCATAATATTAAAAATCAATCCCCCTACCCCTTTTCTAAGGGGGAAAAGTTCTATATAACTTATCACTTAGGTCTCACTTGTCCGTCTCCCCTGACAATCCATTTATAGCTGGTCAATTCTGCCAAGGCCATAGGGCCACGTGCGTGGAGCTTTTGAGTACTGATTCCAATTTCGGCGCCAAGACCAAACTGTGCCCCATCAGTAAAGGCGGTTGAAGTGTTTGAAAACAAAGCAGCAGCGTCCACTTCGTTAAAGAATCGTTCGATATTTTCAGGATTCTCGCTAATGATGGCTTCGCTGTGCTTAGAACTGTAGCGATAAATATGATTTAGTGCTTCATCGAAATCGTTTACGGTTTTTATTGACATTTTGTACGAAAGGAACTCAGTCCCATACGACTCATCCGTAGCGGGCTGTAATAGTTCTGATGGATACTTGCCTGTTAATACTTTATGTGAGGGTTCATCGGCATAAATCACCACATTACTTTTTGCAAGAGGAGCAACTACTTCAGGCAAGTGGGCAAGCTGTTTTTTGTGCACAATAAGGCAGTCGAGTGCATTGCATACACTTACCCGTCTGGTTTTGGCATTATTAATAATCTCACGTGCTTTTGTTATGTTGGCAACCTCATCGAGATAGGTATGAACAATACCAGCGCCTGTTTCGATGACCGGTATTTTAGCATTTTGCGTCACAAAATCAATGAGATTCTGGCTTCCCCGGGGAATTATGACATCAACATAACCACGTGCAGTAAGCAGCGCCTCTGTAGCTCCGCGTTCAGAAGGTAACAAATCAACTATAGAAGGATTGATGCTAAATGAAATGAGTATTTTTTTAATAAGCGAAATGATAGCCACATTCGAATATTGAGCATCACTGCCTCCTTTCAGTATACATGCATTGCCGGACTTAATGCAAAGCGAGAAAACATCGAAAGTAACGTTTGGACGAGCTTCATAAATTATACCGATTACCCCAAGTGGAACGGTTATTTTCGATATTTTAAGTTTATTCGGTAATTCGTTAGTAACAAGAATTTTACCAAGTGGTGATGGAAGTTTTACCACATTCCGAATGTCAGCAACAATAGCTCTGATACGCTCCTCAGTAAGTTTCAACCGATCATATTTTGGATTTGTGTTATCCATCCGATCGAGGTCTTTCTGGTTTTCAGCCAGAAGAAAAAAAGTACTTTTCTCTGCTTCATCAGCAACAGCAAGGAGAATATGATTTATAGTATCCTCTTTGATATTTGCTAATTCCCGGCTGGCATTGTTTACTCTTTTGAATGTTGAGTCGTATGCCAATGATCGTGGCTCGTTAGACATAAATTTATTTATTTTATGTTTGACTTTTATTGTCCATATAAGACTTCAGATATAAATAATCGTAATGAATAATTGGTTTTGTGTGCTTTTCACCAATTTTTTTAGACGCTGTATCTGAGTTGTATTGTGATTTGCCCAGGCCTAGTAAGTTTTCCTCATGGTCGATGATTTTAATAATGTCGCCTTTCATGAAATCGCCTTTGATACTTGTAACACCAATTAGTAATAGACTTGCTGCCTTGCCGGATAGCAGCGACTTACAGGCACCCTCGTTAATATGAACTTCACCTTTGGAGTTAATTTCTGAATAAGCAAGCCACTTTTTAATAGTAGATGATTTTTTACCCGGTGTAAAATACGTTTGTACTAAACCTGGCCGATTTTCAAGAATTTCAATCAGGATATTCTCGCGGCTTCCGTTTACAAGATGAACCGGTGTGCCTGACATAGCTACCTTTTTGGCCATACCAAATTTGTTAATCATACCACCTCGTCCTAAATCCGATTTAGTGGTGGTAATGAATTTGTTTACTGCCGAATAATTGCTTTCAATGACAGGTATTACCTTCGATTCGGGGTCGTCAGGACTACCGTCATAAATACCATCCACATTGCTGAGGATGATCATTGCTTCGGAATTCATCATCGAAGTAATTAGGCCTGCCAGTTCGTCGTTGTCGGTGAACATGAGTTCGGTAACAGAAACTACGTCATTCTCGTTAATGATTGGTAAAATGCTGTGCTCAAGGAGTGTTTCGAGACAATTTCGAATATTTAAAAAATGCTGACGGTCCCGAAAATCTTCTTTAGTAACCAATACTTGAGAACATAATATTTCATGTTTTTCAAAGAACTCAGAATAGCTTTGAATAAGTTTGACCTGACCAACTGATGCCCAAAGCTGCCGGCTTGAAACCGGATCGGTACGTTTGTGGCACGATACGATTTTACGGCCCGAAGCAACAGCTCCAGAAGATACCAATAAAATATTTACCCCTTTCGATTTCAGGTATGCCATTTGGTCAACGAGGTGTGCGATGCATTTTTCGTTAAGTACACCATCGTTGGTGGTCAAGACATTGGAGCCTATTTTTATGGTTACATTTTTATACATAAAAAATAGTAACAAGTACAAAGTACTTAGTAAAAAGAATTAGTTTGTGCCTTTTGATTTTTGAAGGCCCTTAATCATTTTATCGATTTCTACAATTAGTTGAAATAAGGAATTGATTTTCTCTTCAGATAAATAGCCAATTTTTTGAGAAATAATTATATATGTTTCAACTTCATATAATGAACCTAAAGCAATACTTAAAAAATGGACAAACTCTTTATCAGAATTTCTTCCAGCTCCTTCAGCAATATTGGCAGCTATGGATGATGCTGCAAGTTGAAGTTGAGATGAAAGTGCAAACTGCTCAGATTTGGGAAATGTCTGGGTAGTTTTGTAAACAGATACAGCAAAATCTACCGATTTTTTCCAAACAATCAAATCTTTGTAGTTATTCATGGTAAAAGTATTAAGTTAAATAATACCGAGTACTAAGTACTAAGAAAATATGTATTTGTTTTTCTTAGTACTCAGTACTTTTTACTTAGTACTGTTTATTGCGTTAAATATTTTCATCTGGTTTGCCAGGATTTTTGTGAATCCTTTTACATCTTCACCGCTGAAAGAAGTATTTTCTTCACCGTATTTCGCAAATTTAGGGTTCATCAGGTCGTGCCCTGATTCAATTCCTATGGTTTCGAAACGGTATGGCATAAGTTTTACGATTACTTTGCCAGAGACGTATTCCTGCGAATCGTCAAGAAATTTTTCTATGTTGCGCATCACTGGCTCTAAGTATTGCGACTCATGAACAAACATACCATACCAGTTGGCAAGCTGTTCTTTCCAATAAAGCTGCCATTTGGTGAGTACATGTTTTTCGAGTAA
>Ga0182027_10001306_pt1 | contig 41925 bp, 38 predicted proteins | sample 712E1DmetaG_FD_121300 | JGI IMG/M metagenome (GOLD analysis project Ga0182027, IMG submission 121300) | Permafrost microbial communities from Stordalen Mire, Sweden - 712E1D metaG (Illumina Assembly) | ecosystem: Environmental > Terrestrial > Soil > Wetlands > Permafrost | place: Sweden...
CAGCAGGTCGGCCAAAAATTGTTCCAAGCGCTTTCGACTTCTCTCGATTTCGCTCTCGGTCATGAACCGGAGCTTAGCACCTCCCGTAGGAGAGGTCAATAACATAACGTAGTAGTACTAACCCCCTAGCTAGAGTGTCCAGTGTATTATTCTCAGCTAATGTCCTCGCCTTTCGCCAGAGAGCGGTATTCAATGATGCCGCGATGCAGCGCGTTGCGGCTGTGACGCCTTGCGGACGGTCTTCTGACCCAGGGCATTTCTTGCGCTCGCCTTGCGTCCCTCCAGCCAGCGTTTAAGTGACGCTTGGCTTTCGCCCGATGGCCTTCCGGAGGTCAGGCTATCGATGCTCAGGTCTTCATCCAGGTCGGGCCAATGAACACCTTCGCCGCTGCCGATCAGGCGCCAGTTGTCCCGCTCCTCGAGTGTGCCGTGCAGAAGGCGCGGGTACCATGCGAGAGGCGCCGAAACAGTCCGCCCATCCGCAAGGTCCACAACCACACTATCTTCCGTTACAGTCACGCGCTGCGCCCTTGGCTCCTGCACCCTAAGGCTCAAAGAACTCATCCCAACTCCTTAACAGAAAGCCAGCATTTTCTTCGACGATTGTCTGAATTCGAGTGATCTCACTCCTGTTGAACCCGCCGCTTTCATGCAGCCTGACTGGATCAAGCCAGAATTTGGCTTTGAATGCGTCTCGCTCACCGTGAACATGGGGCGGCTCGATATAGTCACCCGCGTAGAAGAAAAACCTGTATGGCCCTATTCGAAACACAGTCGGCATGTTCAACCGGAATTGTCGCCCCTTATACTCCGAAGACCAGGGTAACCCACATCATACATCACACTTTTTCCTCAGAATACTGATAGAACCGTTGCCCTGTCTTCCGTCCCAGGCGTCCGGCGTTCACCATCTTCTCGAGCAAGGGGCAGGGCCGGAATTTGGAGTCGCGAAAACTCTCGTAGAGGACTTTCATGATGTCCAGGCAGACGTCCAAGCCGATCAGGTCGGCGAGCTCAAGCGGCCCCATGGGGTGGTTCATGCCCAGCTTCATCACGTCATCGATTCCCTTCGCGTCCGCAAGGCTTTCCATCAGGCAGTAAACCGCCTCGTTGATCATCGGCATCAGGAGCCGATTGGAAATAAACCCCGGGTAGTCGTTCACCCGCACCGACGTCTTGCCGACCGACTCAACAAGCTTCACCGCTTTATCGGCAGTTTCGGGCGACGTCTGGAGACCCGGCACGACTTCCACCAACTTCATCACCGCCACAGGATTGAAAAAGTGCAAGCCGATGAAGCGGTCCGGGCGCTGCGTCGTGGACGCGAGGCGCGTGATGGAAATGGAAGATGTGTTCGAGGCGAAAATAACTCCCTGCCCGCAGTGGGGTTCGATCGCCCGGAACGCTCCTGCCTTCGCCTCAAAATCCTCTGTCACTGCCTCAACGATGAAATCCGCGCCTCCGAGGTCCGAGACCAGCGTTGTGGTCTTCAGACGGCTGAGCGCCTTCTCGCGTTCTTCCTCGGTCAGACAGTTCTTTTCAACGTCCCGCTCTAGATCCTTGACGACTCTCTCTGCGCCTGAATCGAGGAACGGCTGGGAAAGATCGTGAAGCAATACTGTGTAGCCGCTTCGGACCAGCACATGGGCGATCCCGTGGCCCATAGTTCCCGCGCCCACTACGCCCACAGTTTTGGTTTCCAATTTATGCTCCGTATCTCACCTGGCACGGGCGTCACGCCCGTGTAAACTGTTGTATCTAAGGCGCGGCGCTGACCTGTCCCAGCGGCACGGGAAGTCAACCTCTGGGAGCGTGGCCGTGAACACGAGCGGGACGCCCGTGCCACCCATGGGGCAAATTTCCGGTTTTCAGATTCGAACTTCAAACCCAATTCGTTCAATTGCCTAGAGAGTCAGCCGCTCAAGCGCTCAACCGCCAACGCCACCGCGTTCCCGCCGCCGAGGCAGAGGGCCGCGATCCCACGCTTCGCGTTGCGTCGCACCATCGCATAGAGCAAGGTCACAAGAATTCGCGCGCCTGAAGCTCCGAGGGGGTGTCCCAGGGCCACGGCGCCGCCATTGATGTTGGTCTTGGCGGGGTCGAGGCCTAACTGCTCGATGACCGCGACGGCCTGAACCGCGAACGCCTCGTTCAGCTCGAACAGGTCGACGTCTTCAAGCTTCCAGCCAACCTTGGTAAGCAGCATCCGAACCGCGTCCACCGGGGCCATCAGCAACCATTTGGGCTCTACGCCGCTCACCGCCTGACCCATGATGCGCGCCAGGGGCTGCTTGCCCATTTCGCGCGCCTTCTCGAGCGAAGTTACAACCAGGGCCGCCGCCCCGTCGTTGGTTCCCGGAGCGTTGCCTGCGGTCACTGTGCCGTCCGGCTTGAAAGCTGCTCGGAGCTTTGCCAACGCTTCGAGCGAGGTATCAGCCCGCGGCGATTCGTCAATGGCAAATTGGATCGGTGGAGCTTTCTTCTGCGGGATGATGACGGGGACGATCTCATCCTTGAAACGGCAACTCTTCGTGGCGTCCACCGCGCGCCGGTGGCTTTCGACCGCGTATTGGTCCTGGCGTTCGCGAGAGATGTTGTATTTCTCCGCCACCAACTCCGCAGTCATCCCCATGTGGAAGTTCTCGTAAGCATCCCACAGGCCGTCCGTGATCATCGAGTCCAGAACCTGGGCATGACCCTGGTGGCTGCCGGCGCGCATCTGCGGCAGAAGGTAAGGGGAATTGCTCATGGACTCCATGCCGCCGGCCAGCACGATTTCCGCGTTATGTGTCTGGATAGATTGGGCTGCCAACGCCACGGCCTTCAAACCCGACCCGCAGACTTTGTTGATGGTCATCGCGGCCACGCGCGGATGAAGGCCGCCTTTCAGCCCCGCCTGTCGCGCCGGATTCTGACCCAACCCGGCGGAGAGGACATTGCCCATGATGATCTCGTCCACCTGTGTAGGCTCGATTCCAGCCCGGCGTACCACCTCTCGGACCACAACCGCGCCCAAATCGACAGCGGAAAAGGTCGAGAGAGCGCCTTGCAACTTCCCGGTGGGGGTGCGGACTGCCGCGATGATTACAGCCTCGCGCATTGGTATCCCCTTTACAGCCTGTAGTTTGGTCACTTCCCCAACAAAAGTCAAGGTTGCGCGTTGAGGAGAAATAGTCGAAACTACTCTGCATGGGGGGTGACATGGTCGCCTGGATCTTGGTATTTCACCTGATAGGGCTGGTATTCTGGCTCGGCAGCTTACTGGCCGTGACGCACGTCCTGGCCATTCATTCGGAAGAGCCTTCCACGGAAGCCCGAGCCACGCTGGGGCGATTGGAGATGAAGCTTCTCAAGGGCCTGGCTCATCCCGGGGCCGCGTTGATGGTGATCACGGGAATCATTTTGATCGGGGCAAGACCTCATGACTTGCGCGAGCATTGGCTACACGCAAAGTTGCTACTGGTGGTTCTGCTGTTCCTTCTGGATTTGAGAGTCTATTTCCTGACCACGGCATCCCTCGCGGGAAGAGCGGAATTACGGCGCCGTGAGTGCATGGCTCTGCACGGCGCAATTTCGATGGTGTTTTTCGGCATTCTGATTCTCGTTTTGCTGAAGCCGTTTGCCATGAGGGTTCGCCAAGCTTCCGGTCCGGTTCGTCTTTACCCTCGAGCCAGCCTTCCCCCAGGGCCATTGCCTGACCGCCCGGCAATGGCCGCCTATTGGATAAGCGGATAGTCTCGGGCCGCACGAAGGAGTTGTGTGCCATATTCGAAGCTGAATTTGTGGAGGGACACTTGGCGAAAATCACAGTAAACAAGAACGGCTCACTGCGGATTGAAGGGGAATTCACAATCTACGACGCGGAAGGTAACGCCTTCGACTTGAGCGGGCGAACTTCGATTGGGCTTTGCCGTTGTGGCCATTCGGAGAGTAAACCCTTCTGCGACGGGACACACAGGAAGGTTGAATTCCAATCGGAAGTGAAGGCCCATGCGCTTCCCGCCCCCGCTCCGAAGCCTCCGGCGGCTTAAGGGTCTGCGCGGGAACAGCGATTGGCCGGGCCAGGTGTCATTTCAGAAGCACCCCTATCCCATTAGGGTGATTCGATGAGGGTGACTGAGTGGCTTTTGGCAGAACAACTCTTGAGCTGTGGCGGACCCACCGTGAAGTCTTTGAAGCAACAACGCTTGGGTTTCATGCAACTCGGAGGTAGGTAGGGGCTTAGTCTGCGCGGCGCGATGCCGTGGGCACGGGGCGGTAGTGGCGCAGTTTGGTTTTGTAGCGCCGGGCTTTAGAGTCTGTGTGAAAACTCGTGTCTGGCATTGGCCAGGCTGGACCCCCGCTTCCGCAGGGGTGACAGCGCTGGATTTAGGGGCTGTATTCCGACCTGTCATTCCCGCGAAAGCGGGAATCCACGAGTTTTCACACAGACTCTTTAGCCCGGCACAACCCCAAAACGCCGACCCCGCCTTGCGGGTTCGGCGCCTACGCCAAAAGACCCCACTACCCAGGGGCGGGTAGTGTCCTAAATGTGTGTTGGTCGGGTGTGCTGTACTGGCAACAGTGATTTGTCGCAACGCTCAGCCCTGAAGGGGCGCGCTTCGTTGACTTGAGGTGGGGCGTGTGTTACGGTAGCCCCGTAGTCGGAAATTGGCCCCAGGAGGCGGAGCGCACAAATGGCTTTTAACAAAGCCAAATCGCTGCAAAAGGCAGAGGGATTTGCCATCCAGGGCAAAATCAGCCAGGCAATCAAGCAATACCTCGACATCTTCGAGAACGACCGCTCCGATGTAATCCTGCTGAACACGATTGGCGATCTGTACATCCGCGATAGGAATGTTCCAGAGGGCCTAAAGCAGTTTTACAGGCTTGCCGAGTCTTACGTGCAGGACGGATCCGCCCTCAAAGCGATTGCCATTTACAAGAAGATCGTCAAACTTGACCCCGACTCTGTAGACCCTTTACTGAAACTCATCGAGCTTTACCAGGCACAGATGCTGGGCCGCGAGACCCGCGAACTGTATTACCGGATTGCCGAATGCTACAAGAAGAAAAACCAGAACGACAAGGCGCTCGAAACCCTGCGCAAAGTTGTGCAGCTTGAGGTCGAGAACGCTACGCCGAGGGCCCGCCTGGCAGCCTTTTGCGAGGAGATAGGGCGTCAGGAGGAAGCCACGCAAGTTTACTTGGGCACCGCGCAACTTGCGTTTGGCCGGGGAGACACGGCGGCTGCCCAGATTGCGTTGAAGAAGGCACAGGCATTAGATCCGTCCAGCCCCCAAATACAATTGCTCACGGCCCGCGAAGCCTTGGCGCTCAAGCACCCGGAGGAAGTGGAGGCGATCCTGAGCGCCGCTCCGGGATTGAAAGATGATCCTGCCGGCTGGTCACTTCTGGTTGATTCCTACCTTGCAATGCAACAACCGGAGAAGGCGGAAAAGCTGGTGCTGGACCTCTTTCATGCCAATCCGGCGGACTTCTCGCGGGTTGCTTCCTTCGTGTCCGTGTGCGTGCAAGTGGGTCAATTCGACATGGCCTCAAAGGCCTTATCCGGGCTGGCGGACCAGCTTATTGAACAAGGCAACACAAGCTCCTTGATGGAGTCGTTACGCCTGATCTGGAGCAAGTCTCCCCAGCACCTCCCCACCCTGGGGCTGATTTTTCGGATTTGCGAGGAGAGCAGAGACGAGCACGCGCTTCCGGAAATTCTGGAGGCGCTTGGCCACACCTATACGCAGTGCGGGCAATTCGAGAAGGCCACACAGGCTTTCCAAAGGCTCGTAGATCGCGAACCTGCGAACCAACGTTACAAGCTCCTGTTGAAGCAAGTTTACCAGAAGCAAGGTAAGGAATTTGACAAGACAAACGTCGCAGATCTCACATCCTCTGCCCCTTCGCTTATTCGCGAAGAGGGAGTGGCCGCCCCGCCGGCCTCTGCTTTGCGCGCAGCCGACCAGGAAGCGATGGTGAAGGAGGCGCTTGAGAAGAGCGAGCTTCTTGCGGCTTACGATTTGTTGAGAAAGGGGGTTGCGGAGCTCGACAGGGTTCTGGAGATTTATCCTGACGAGGTCGAGATCCACAAACGCTTGGTCGGGATGTGCTGGAAGAACATGCCTGAACGAGCTGAGCAGGCGGCCCAGGCACTGGTGAGAATTTATATAGAGCAGGGTGATGCTGAGAGCGCCAAGCGATTTGCGCAAATGGCTGGTGGACGAAAGGCTCCAGCCTTAGTCTCGGTTCCCCTCCAAACGGTTTCCGCAACGGCGGTGAACCCGGGACCATCACCGCCTCTCCCGGCACAACCTGCGGCCTCCGTTGCGGGGGTGGCCGACCCCGCTTCGGAACTCTCGCTTGCATCGGACCCCTCAATCCCACCCGCCGGCAAAGCGCTGCCGCCAGTTCCTCTGGGACTGCCGGCTGACCTTGCGACGCAGAGGTCATCCGTATCCCTGCCTGCTCCATCCTCTGATATCCAAGAGATTGACCTTTCCGAGGATTGGGAGTCCTTTCTAGCTCAGACGACCACATCTTCGCCGGCCCCGGAAGCTCCACAAGAGGCCGCCTCATTCGACTATGACGACAGCCGCATTGAGGTCAACTTCTATCTCAAGCATGGGTTGGTTGAGGAAGCGAGAAAAGCCGTCGAAGAGCTGGAGAGAACGCTGCCCGGCGAGGCTAGAATCGTCGAGTTCCGGGCCCTCGTAGAGGCACATACGGATGCGCTGCCGGCCGAAGTCCCTGAGAAGCAGCCAGCAGTGCAGGCGAAGGATTCATAGGCACCGCATTACAGATACTCGCGGCGGCACTCCCAAGGTCCAGCCCGAGGTTAACATCCTTGAACAGCCATGCGCAGATTGTTCACGATAATATACGTCGTATTTTGTTCGGAATTGGGGATTTTCCTCTTCATCCTCCCCTGGGCGTCATTTTGGCGGAACAACTATTTCATTAACCACTATCCACTGCTTGCGGCCGTCTCGCGCAACTATTTCCTGCGCGGAGCGGTTTCGGGCCTCGGACTGGCTGATATCTGGCTGGCGGTTTATGAGATCTGGCGGATCTTCCGCCGTCCCCGACCTTCTGATTCACGCTCAACCCAATGAAGAATTTTCCACTCTGCTACATCACAGACCGGCGACAGTTGAGGTCATTGTCTGTGGCGGCTGTCATCCGTGAAACGCTACGCGCGGGCGTGGACCTGGTGCAGATTCGAGAGAAAGATCTCACGGGCCGGGAGTTGATGGCGCTTGTGGAAGAGGCGTTGGGCGCAACCAGGAGGCCGGGGAGGGGAGACACAGCCGTGGTCGTGAATGACCGCGTGGATGTGGCCCTGGCGGCGGGAGCAGCCGGAGTGCATCTGGGGGCACACTCCATGCCCGCACAAGTCGTGCGCCGGTTTGCGCCCCGCCCTTTCGTTATCGGGGTCTCCTGCCATTCTCTGGGTGAGGCCATGGCCGCCGAATCAGGCGGGGCGGATTACGTTGTGCTGGGACCGGTCTTCGAAACGCCTTCCAAACTGGGGTACGGGCCTCCGTTGGGTTTGGAGAAGCTGCGGGACGTAACCTCGCGGCTGAGAATACCGGTTCTTGCTCTGGGAGGAATCACGGTGGAGCGTATCCGGCCTTGCCTGGATGCAGGGGCCTCCGGCGTTGCCGGAATCCGCATTTTCCAGGATTGCGAGTCCATCCCAGAGCGCGTGTGCGAGTTGCGCGCGCAGTTCGAGTAGTCAAGAAATCGAGGGCCGAGGGTCAAGGAGTTTTCGAGTTTTCGCCTTCTCGACCCTCGACTCCTCGACTAAGGTCATCCTTCCCCCATCCATGCCCCAAAAGGTTTGAGCCTTTCAACATTGTCGCACACGACTTTGATCGCTGCGGTCATCGGCACTGCCAGGATCAGCCCAAACCCACCCCACAACCAAGCCCAAAACATCATGGCGATGGTAACCGCCAGCGCATTCAGGTTCAACCTGTGTCCCACGAGCTTCGGGGTGAGGAAATTGACCGCAATGAAGTGTACGCCAGCAACCGTGGCCGCCAGGATGAGAAATGGATTAAGCGCGTCGTATTGCAGGAGAGCGACCGTCAAAGGGGGGACGAGCGCCAGGGCCACTCCGATGTAAGGCATGAGGCCCAAGAACGCCGCCAGAAGCCCTAACACCAAGGCATATTGAAGGTGGAGGATGGCAAACACCAGGCATATCGGAACCGCGGAGATTAGAGCCACCAGCAGGTTTCCAAGCGCGAACTGGCGAAGCATGATGCCGATGTAGTGGATAACATCCTCCGCCTGCTGCCGCTTCTCACGGGGGAAGAGGTTCAGAGTAGCCGCCCACAACCGGTCCTTGGAGTTCAGCATGAAGAAAACCAGGAAGGGGATGAACATAACCGTAACAACGAAGGCATAAGCCGATCCCATGCCGCGCAGCAGAAACTGCGCCCAGGGGGATTCCTGCTGGAGCCGCACGGTGGGCAGGTTGCTGTCGGAGCTGGAGGGGATGATGGTGCTCGTGCTCTGCTGAAAGTTCTGGGCGGTCACCTGCAAGTGTGCTGTAAGTTGTCTGAGCTTGGCCGCCAGCTTGGGGGCGTTGTCCACGAAGTCCAGCGCCCGGCCGTAAATCCCGTAGACCGCAAGGTAACCGACCGTGAGCAGGATCAGCACCATGATCAACGAACTCAACCAGCGCGGGAGACGCAGCCGTTCCAAGAACTCCGCGCCCGGCTCGAGCACCGCGACGATCAGAATGGAGAAAATCAAGGTGATGACAACCGAGCTGGCATAGTAGATGCATCCGAAAAGCACAGCGACGGCGATGATCTTGGCACTGATGGCGGCGCCGGAACTCTCGCGCGTAATCTCAGGGTTGGTCTCAGGCATGAAAGGCGCTCCCTCGCGCAATTCTAGCCTGTCAGGCGGTGAATTACCAGCGAGGGTTTCCCGGTCAGGAGAAATGAATCCAGGGAGCGTTAACACAAAGATAGGCTTCATCCACCCGCCGGGACTTGTTGGTAGGTTTTCGATGCCGGGCACTGCCCCATAAGCGCTAACTTAAGCTGCTTAGGCTTGAAGTGCCTTGGCAACTTCCTAGAACCCCGTTTAACGAAGCCGCTACCGCGGCGGACGCTTCGCGTGATACTATTTGCCAGGGTAACTGCGATGTCGCCGATCTACAGTTGTGTAGCAACATTGCCCCAATACGTAACACGATTCCGATTCAATACCCAATAAGCAATTGCCCTGCCAAAAAAGGCTTCCTTCAAACGGCCGTATCGAAAGCGCGCCGTCCGGGCCCTCGCGCGCCTCCATCCCTCTCTCACCGGCGCGCTTCCGATACAGCACTAACGTTTCTCGGGAGTCAGGCTAACACCTCCGGCCGGTTGGCCGACAAATCAGCGAGTGTATTACTTCCGAGTGGCCGACCATGTGCTCAGAATGCAATCAGCCACATCCGCACATCGGGCCTTCCCGTCAGGTTGACCGATCTCAATTGTCGGATCGCGCGTTGCGCCGGAACGCCCGGCAAGCGTGTGGAAACACCTCTGGCGCTGTGGTAAGGTCCATGTGTGCCGAAGGACACGACAACTCTCGAAGTCCTTGATGCGCGCCAGCTCAGCCGCATCGAGGCGACGCACCGCGGCTTCCTGTACCAGCATCTATTCGCCGCCGGGTGTCTGCTCAAAACAGCGTCCGGCGTGGAAAGCATCGTGGTGGAACACGATGAAGACCTTGAGCTGGCGACCGGGCAGCGGCACATTTACGTGCAAATCAAAACCCGGACGGAAACGCTCATAGAAGGCGAACTCGATGGATTCTTCACGCGCGCGCGAGACCTGGCGGCCGCTCACGCAAACGGCGCCCGGCGTGGCTCTGCGGAATTCTGGCTGGTCACCAACGCGAAAGTCTCGGCCGGCCTCGCGTCGCGCCTGACTGCCGAGAACATTGCGCTGTGGTCTCCGCATACCGTCTCTCGCGAAGAGCCGCTTTTCCCGCCGCCACATGTCGATGTGCCTGCGAGCTTCGCGTGGTGCGCGAAAGCAGCCTCGCAGATCGCACTGACGCGGCTCTCTCCGGAAACGCTGGTTTGGAAGCTCGCGGCCGTGGTGGCCTACCGCTCCGCAGGGCTCGAAGGCAGACACACGATCGTTACCTCGGAGCTAGCCGCGCTCTTCGAGCTGTTCGAGGCGCAATTGCATCACCTCCCCGAAAGCCCCGCCACTTACCGCGTGCAGGAGGACGAACCGAGACTGGACGGCGAGGAACGCGTCCTGCTCGTGGTGTCGGTGTCAGGCGCGGGCAAAACTGCCTGGGCTTCTCATAGTGCCCTGCACAGCGGCGCGGCGATTGTCTACTTTGACGCGGCGGGCGTGCCTGACGCCGCGGTTGTGAGTTCACTGCTGCGGGAAGCCGTCGCACAACTCATCACTCAGTCCGGGATGGACGCAAAAGACGTGATTCAGCCGGGCGCATCGGGGATGGAGGGCCTCCGGGGCGTGGACCTCCTGGCAAAGCGCGCGGGCCTCAGGCCCATTCTCGTAATGGATAACGTCCACACAGTGACGGCAGGAACGATCCAGAAGATCGCCACGGTCCTCACGTCCTGCCGCTTCGTGCTGCTGGGTCAGCCCGCGCCCGTCGCGGCGGAATTCGAAGAATTTCTCGGCGTCACCGCGGTCACACTGAAGGGCTGGTCACTTGTGACGATAGCGGCCGAGTTTGAGTCGGCGTACGCGCCGGTTGATCCCGCGGCGGCCGAGAGGGTGCGGCAACTGACGGGCGGCGTACCGCGCTTCGTGAGCAATGCTGTTGCGCTCACGGCGAAATTCTATTCCGGGGATGCGAAGGCATTCTGCAGTGCGGTCGAATCGTCCGCCAATACCACGCGCACGGCCCAGGAGCTGATTCTGCGCGAAAGCTTCAACCGGTTGTCGGTCAACGCAAAACTTGCCAGCGCCCTGATGTCGCTCGCGCGATTTCCGCTTTCTGAGAGCGAGTGCCTGGACTTTCTGTCCACCCACGAGATTTTCGCTCGGCGGCCGTGGCGGCGGGGGCGATTAGGGAGCTGCGCGATTGGGGGGTGGCCCAACGCCTGATGTCGGGCGAGCTCGTGACACATGACGCTTTTATCGTGATGGCGGCGGCACTGTTTGAAACGCTGGAGGCCGACGTCAAAATGGCGGCTAAGCAGAAGCTTGCGGCCGTAGTAGAGAAGTCAGTCGCGCCGGGCCAGCTGGCGCGGCTGACGGTCTACTGCCGCCTGCTTCCGCAGATCGGAAGGGTGGCGGCCTTGGCCGATATCGCGAGCTCGCTCAGCGAGCAAATCCGCGAGTACGGCCGGTCGGCAGATCTTGAAATGGTCCTGGAAGATGTTCTCGTCTCCCCCGAGGTGGTGCCTCTGGATAAGTTCATGGTGGCCGACACGCTCGCGCTCTGGAAGTTCGACCAACCGGACAAGTCTGGATTCGTGAAAATCGTGCGGATTATGGAGCAACTGGCGAATGAGCACGATCTGGGCGGCGATACGCCCTCGCGGCTGGCGTTGAAGGAAATGGTGGTGGCATCGCTCAACGGCGAAATGGCCGGAATCAGGTTTTATTCGGCCAGATTGCTTGAGCTTGCCGATAGCCCCATGTTGCGGCGGATCGCACTCTACAATACGGCCACCGCTTGGTATATGGCCGACAAGCCGCAAGAGACGCTGGAGATCACCGAGCAGTTGATAGAGGAATATTACGATGTCCTGCATTTGACCGATAAACAGGTCATCGGTGTCAGCGCCAAGACGTTATCGGACGCGCTGGACCACGATTTCGACACGATGGACGAGCTCAAGCGGCTTGCGGACACACTCGATTTGCGGGCGCGCGCATTGAACAGTATAGGGCTTAAGTCTGGACTGTGCCGCTTGCACGCAATGAAGTTCTATCAAATCGCGCAGATGCCGGTGTCGCTGATGAAAGTCGGTCAGGACGTGGTGGACGAATTCCTCGGAGTGCTTCGCGATCCATGGGAAGCGCGGCGGGTCATTGAGACGATGCTCCTTCCTATCGTGCAGGAATACCGACTGGTGGAATACGTCGTCCCGGTTAAAGCGCAATATGCTGTGGTACTTGCCTACTGCGGGGAAATAGAACCGGCGCGTGGGCTGATCCGTGAGCTTAAGGCGTTCGCGGTTTCCGATTACCGCCGGGAAGAGTTGGAAAACCAGACTCGGCTCATTGAAAAAATCGCCGTGGAACAACCGTTTATCGCCCGGCCAAGCATCGAGGCGAACGTACCCAAAGTAGGACGGAACGAACGCTGCCCGTGCGGCTCGGGCAAGAAATACAAAAAATGCCACGGTACGTGATCTGATAGCCACGAAAGAGGCGGGACTGCCGGATGGCCGCTGAGATTCGCCTGTTACGCTGCTTTCAGCGGTAGCCGGACGGAATCAAGCAAGTTCGCGTCCAGTCGTCGTGACCAGGAGTGTCGGATATTTGGCTTCACGATGCTGCAACTCTGGGCGACGAGGCACTCCGAAGCTATTCCGGTCCAGAAGTCCCCCTCGGGGCCCAGAACCCCGTTTGAACGGGGGAGCCAATGCGGCACCTCCGCGTGGTGGGTCTTCAGCACTTGTCAGGGTTGGCAAACCGTCAAGTAGCACAGGATGTGGAGGACTGTTTCCGAGTAGCGCATTGGTGGCTGGCACTCGTTCTGCGCTTTCCATCTGCCGCCTTGAAAATCGGCGCTATTGCGAGACGACACGAAGATTGACCCCGAGCTTATCAAAGCTCATCGCGGCACAGTCGCGTTGCCCTTTAAACCGGGCACATACAAGCGTGTTGCTGTTAAGATAGTAGGCGACAGGGGTATTGAAAGCCTCAAGGTGGTGGAGGTGAAATGATGGCTGGCCAACGGGTCGAGGTGACCGGCGAAGTTCTGGAAGCTGACGTCAAGCAAAGGAAGTTTCAACTCTGGATTGACGGGCAGACCCATGTCCTGGTTATGTTCTCGGACCCTCAGGAGGTTGATGTCACCACCGCCCTTCGCGACCACAAGTCCGTGCGCGTGCGGGTGAAGGGCCAGGCGGAGATGTCACCCCAGGGCAAGCTGCTACGCGTTACAGAAATCGAGGAGCTCGTCCTCGGCCCTGTCGGCGAAGCTCCCTATGACCACTCGGCGCCACCCATCGAGGAGGTTCTGGCGGGTTTGGCGCGTGGGGTGCCGGAGGCTGAATGGGACAAGCTCCCCAGCGACCTGACGGATAACCTCGATCACTACCTCTATGGGACACCGAAACGATGAAAGCCGTCTTTGCGGATTCCCTTTATTGGATTGCCATTGTGAAGCCGGGAGACCCGTGGGCAGGCGCCGCCGCGAAGGCAAGGGCTCAGCTCGGCCCGGTGCGGATCGTAACCACGGACGAGGTACTCAACGAGTTCTTGACCGCCCTTTCCAAGGCCGGTGAAAACCTGCGCGGGAAGGCGGCGGCGATGGTCCGGGCGATTCTTTCCAACCCTAACGTGAAGGTCGTCCCTCAGTCGCGAGGCACATTTCTTCAAGGACTGCACCTCTTCGATCAACGGCGGGACAAAGAATACAGCCTTACGGACTGCGCCTCGATGAATGCCATGCGATCGGAATCAATCGCCGAAGTACTGACGAATGACCATCATTTTAAACAAGAAGGCTTCACGATTCTCATGAACAAACAGGACTGAGAAATTGGCTGCCTCTATCGACCCACTGCTTCTCAATCCAACCTCTGAAGAACCCTGCGAGCTAGTCCCAGCGCAGTTAGGGATTCCGCCTGATAAATCACCCTCACGTCTATTGGGCAAGAATTGGCCGTTCTAACGGCCTACTGGTAGAAGTGCAAACCCTAACTCCCCTGAAATCCGGTCCTGGGAAGTTGGTAGTTAAGCTCAGGCTTGCCGATTTTCGCCCGGATGACGGGTAACGCCCCCTCGCACAGGGATTCTGCCTTAAGTTAGCGCTTATGGGGCACTGCCCCCGAAAAAATGGCGGGTCCAAACCACGAGTCCCGCCCTACCTGGGGAAGGCGTTTTATCTTGACAGGCCAGGAAGCTTTGCGGTATAAAAGGTATATTTATGCATCGAATGCATAAATATTCTATGGCGGGACTGTGGGGTTGGGAAGACGTTGGGCACTGCGACAAAACCTGAAATTACCGGGCGGGCATCGCCGGCGGCGAAGGGAAAAGCCGCAGACCTAAAAAGCAGGTCTGCGCTACCCGTCCGCGCCGCCGTCCTGGGCGCCACGGGCTACGCAGGGCGCGAACTCCTGACGCTCCTCGCCCGGCATCCTAATGCCGGCGTGCTGCGGCTGATGTCATCGGGTCTGGACAGGAAAAGACCCTTCGCCATCGAGCAGGCCCACCCGGTGTTGCGCGGGCGGTTCTCCATTCCCTGCGTGCCCCTTGACCTGGAGGGCCTGGTTGCTTCGGAGCTGGACGTGGTATTTCTCGCAACGCCTCACGAAACTTCGCACGACGTCGTCCCGAGGCTGCTCGACTCGGGAATGCGCGTCATCGACTTAAGCGGGGCTTTCCGGCTCAAGGAGACTGGCGCGTACCCGCGCTGGTACGGTTTTGAGCACCGCGCTTCGCAGGCTCTTGCCGAGGCAGTCTATGGCGTGCCGGAGCTTGACCACGGGGCGATTACGCAGGCCAAGTTGGTGTCGAATCCGGGCTGTTACGCCACTTCCGTGATTCTTGCTCTGGCCCCCCTCCTCCGTTCCGGGTGGGTGGATGTCTCCTCCGGCATCATTTCTGATTCGAAATCGGGCGCCAGTGGCGCCGGCCGGGCGCCCAGCGGGAAACTTCACTTTCCGGAGGTCAACGAGAATTGCCGGGCTTACGGTATTTTCAATCATCGGCACGTCCCGGAGATGCTTCAGGCGCTGGATATCGAGGAGAAGGATTTCATCTTCACTCCTCACTTGTTGCCCATCACGCGCGGCATTCTCAGCACGATTTACGTCCGCCTCCAAGAGCGGCGGACCCTTGACCAGGTGGTTTCCCTTTTCAAGCAGTTTTACGGGCACTCTCCTCTGGTCCGGGTTTATGAAGCTGGGTCGCTGCCCGAAATTCAGGCGGTGGCCAATACGCAGTTTGCGGATCTCGGTTTCGCGCTCGATGAGGCTACGGGGCGCCTTATCGTTGTCTCCGCCTTGGACAACCTCGGCAAGGGCGCGGCGGGCCAGGCGGTCCAGAATATGAATCTCATGTTCGGATTCCCGCAGGAGCTGGGGCTGGTATGAAGGTGGTGGTAAAAATCGGCGGCCAAGCGGCCGAGGATGCCAAGGGACGGAGGAAGCTGGCCCGGCAAATAGTCGATCTGCGGCGCGCCGGCCACTCCGTGGTGGTGGTCCACGGCGGCGGGAAAACGCTCACCCGGACCCTCGACCGCCTGGGCATCGCCACGGAATTCCACCAGGGACTGCGGGTGACGGACGCTGCCACTCGCGATGTTGCCCTGATGGTTCTTGCGGGCATCGTGAATAAGCAGTGGGTGGCAGAGTTCGCAGCGCTCGGCCAGCCGGCTCTGGGCATTTGCGGCGGCGACGCAGGGCTGGTCCACGCAAAGAAGATATCCTTGGGGCGCAACGGCCAGAAGAAAGACCTGGGTTTCGTCGGGCGGCCCCACAAGATCCGGACCGGCATCCTTGAGATGGCCTTACGGGAAGGCCTCGTCCCAGTAGTGGCCAGCCTGGGGCTCGGGTCGCGGGGAGAATTCCTGAACATCAACGCCGATGACCTGGCGGCGGCTCTCGCTGTGGCTCTCCAGGCTGACCGGCTCTTCTACCTCACCGAATCGGGTGGGGTCTGGGACGCGGAGCGACGCCTGCTGCCGCTGGTGAAGCTGAGCGACATTCCCGGCCTGATCAGGAAGGGCATCGTGCGTGAGGGCATGATTCCAAAACTTCTTTCGTGCTCACGCCTGCTCCGCAAGAAGGTAGGAAAAATTGACATCCTCTCAGCGGACGGGTCAAGTGTTCTGCTCCGAGCCCTGGATAACGGGCCGCATGGTGGGACCAGGATTGTGAAAAACGCATGAAATTCGACGAGATTGTACAGCTCGAGAAACAGTTCCTTATCCCCACGTACGAACGTATGCCGATCTTGGCGGTGCGGGGAGAGGGCTGCTATCTCTACGACGATCAAGGCAGGAAGTATCTCGATTTCCTGGGCGGGCTTGCCGTGAATTCGCTCGGCTACGCGCACCCGGAAGTCCTCGCCGTTCTCCGGGACGAAGCCGAGACGCTCTTGCACACTTCCAATTTGCTGTACCACCCTTACCAAGGACCACTGGCCAAGAAACTCACCTCGCTGGCGAGACTTGATCGGGCCTTTTTCGCCAACTCCGGCGCGGAAGCCATTGAAGGGGCGCTGAAGCTGGTTCGCGCCTACGCTCGCCAGCATCAGGAACCCTTTCTGCGGGACGAAATCCTGGCGATCGAGAATTCTTTCCATGGAAGAACGTTTGGGGCGCTCTCGGTGACTTGGCCTGAAAAGTATCGCAAGCCGTTTCGACCCCTGCTTCCGGGCGTCCAGTTCGTCCGGCTGAATGACGCCGGCCACTTGCGGGAAAGCTTCACACCGCGAGTGGGAGCGGTGCTGCTGGAAGTGATCCAGGGTGAGGGCGGGGTGGTAGAGCTCAGCGAGGAATTCCTCAAGACCGCGGAAGAGCTTTGCCGAACCCACCATGCCTTGCTGATTTGTGACGAAATCCAGTGCGGCCTGGGACGCACAGGGCGCTTCTTCGCGTTCACGAAGTTCGGACTTCGACCGGACATCGTGGTGGTGGCAAAGCCCCTGGCGGCGGGTCTGCCCCTGGCCGCCATCCTGGCTCGCGAAGAAGTGGCGCAGGCTTTCTCACCCGGCATGCACGGCACGACGTTCGGCGGCGGCCCGCTCCAGTGCCGCCTGGCCCTGAAAGTTCTCGAGATCCTCGAACGCCCCGGGTTTCTCGACCACGTCCGCGAAGTCGGCGCTTACTTCCGGGCGCAACTCGAGGAACTCCGGGACGAATTCGCGGTGATTCAGGAAGTCCGCGGCGACGGCTTGATGCTGGCGGCCGAACTCTTCGTTGCCGGCAAGAGCGTAGTCCGGAAGGCGCTCGAGGCGGGAGTAATTTTGAACTGCACCCAGGAGAAGGTACTGCGCTTCCTTCCGCCACTTATCATCGAGCGCTGCCACGTCGATGAAATTATTAAAGTCTTAAGACCAATTCTGGCAGCCCTTCAGTCAGCGGAAGCCAGCAAGGGGGTGAACGCATGACGCCGGGCCTGAGTATGGTAGAAAAACAAGAGAAGCTAAGCGTGAGTGATCTGCTGGCGGATACTGACCTTTCGCCGCGCGACCTGCGCCTGATCTTCGAACTGGCGGAACGCCTCAAGGCCTCGCCCAGGGACTATGCCCAGGCGCTCCAGGGCAAGCAACTGGCGCTCATTTTTGAGAAGCCCTCCCTGCGCACCCGGGTCACTTTTGAAGTCGGGATGACGAGCATGGGAGGTTTTGGGGTTTACCTGGACCACGCCAAACCGCGGCTGGGTGAACGTGAAACCGTCAGGGACATGGCCCGTAATCTCGAGCGCTGGGTGGATGGAATTGTGGCCCGTACCTTCTCGCATGAGTCGGTGTTGGAATTGGCCAACAACGCCTCGATTCCAGTGGTGAACGCGCTCACCGACCTCTTTCATCCCTGCCAGGCTCTGGCCGACCTCTACACGCTGCGGGAAAAATTCGGGACGCTGGCAGGGCTGAAACTGGCCTTTGTGGGTGACGGATACAATGTGTGCCATTCACTGATGATCACCGGCGCGAAGCTTGGCGTCTCGGTGCGCGTGGCCACGCCTCCGGGCTATGAGCCCAAACCTGAGGTTATTGCCGAGGCGAAAGCGCTGGCCGCGGCGATGGGGGCGACGGTCGAGCTTTTCAACAACCCGCTCGAGGCCGTGGCAGGCGCTCAGGCGATATACACAGATGTTTGGGCGAGTATGGGCCAGGAGCACGCCGTGCACCTCCGCGAGCAGGTGTTCGCGCCTTTTCGCGTCACGGAAGACTTGATGGCGGCGGCTGATCCTGCTGCCGTGTTTATGCATTGTCTTCCCGCGCATCGAGGTCATGAGGTTACCAACGAGGTCATTGACTCTCGGCGGTCGGTGGTTTTCGATCAGGCGGAAAACCGGCTGCATGTTCAAAAGGCCCTGTTGATTTTACTTTTGCAGCGGTAGGCCCGAGCGGCGCGCGCCCCTGCCGAAGCGGAGGGAGAGGAACATTGAACATCCGAAAAGCTGAATTGCGGGATGTCCCGGCGCTCTACAAACTGATGAGCCGTTACGTGCTCGAACGCGTCCTGCTGCCGCGGCCACTAACCAATCTCTACGAAGACGTTTGGGAATTCACCGTCGCGGAGCAGGATGGAAGGCTTCTCGGGTGTGGCGCACTCAAGTTCTACAACCAGGAACTGGCTGAGATCCGCTCCCTATGCGTTGACGAACAGCTCAAGTCGAATGGCGCGGGGAGGAAGCTCACGGAGGCGTTGTTGGATGAAGCCGAACGTTACGGGCTGAAAACGGTTTTCGCCCTGACGGCCGTCCCAACCTTTTTTGAAAAAATGGGCTTCCAGGAAGTGCCGCGCGAAAGATTTCCGGTCAAGGTCTATGAGGACTGCCTGGGTTGCCCCAAATTCTCCTGTTGTGATGAGATTGCGGTAAGCTACGAGCTGGCTTGGCGGCGTGCGGAAGAAGTCGAGGTTCCCGTGGAGGCTATCGACGCATTGAAATGAAAGCTTAGAAACCTTTCTGCCCCACCCGCTCCGGGAAATCCAGCCCTCTTCCCTTGCGGAGAAACTAGCCTGCTGCCAGAGTTCCCTGACTCAGTTTTTTCCTGCCTTCAGTCCTTCCCCAGTCCCTCGCCCTTAGTCAAATCTTATTTCCTTGACGCTGGCGAGGGGCAGGGAGAAATCGAAAACTTGTTGACTGGCCGGATTGTACTGGTCGGTGATGCCCAAGAAGCGGGCCTCCGCGGGCTGGTTGGTAGGCATAAGGAACTTGCCCTCTTCAACTTGGCCATTGCGCAGGGTCATCTTCAGGCGGTCGCCCTGGATCTGGACGCGGTCGATCTTGGAGATCTCGACCTCATCTGCGCCCCCGTTATCCATGAGTATGGCGAAGCTGGTGGTGGGAGGAATCGACTCCAACAACGAGCCGCGCCCGCCGGGCGGGTAGAAATCCAGGTAGACGTCGAAGACACGGGTGGCCTTCCCTGCCAGGTCCGTCACCGTGGCCTTTAAGCCGAAGCGCTTCCAGATGTCCACGATCTGCCGCCGGTAGTCAGGGCTGGCCGTTTCAACTTGGTAGGGCAGGGTCCCCTTGTTCAAGCGAACAATTTCCACCCGCCGGTCTTTCAACTCGAAGTGTTTGTAAACCACGAAGGAAGAGTCCTCACTTACCACGATGGCGTCACGCTGCACCACCACCTGCCTCCCCTGGGGATTCATCTGGTAGAGGGTATCCGCACGCGAGGGCGAGGCGAGGCTGGCCAGCAAAGGGAGCAAGAGCAGGGTAATTTTCATTCAGGCACTCCTGCAAACGAACAGGCCCCGCCGCGACAGGACAATGATCGCTCTGCGGGGCCCCAGGTTCTCGTATCGAGACTAGCTCTTCTTCTTCGCCTTTTTATACTCCGTTTGCACCTTGCCTTGGATCTGGTCCAAGCTGGCTTGCGCGGCTTGCGCCCATGGGCCATTGGGTTGCAACTTCAAGTAATTCTGGAACGCTTCGACGGTTCCGGGAACCGCAACAATCGTGCCATCCGGCTTTGTCTCCGCCTTGCCGAGCAGAGCCATGCCGTACCAGTAAAAAGCGTTGGCGTTGGCGGGACCGAGGTCCGTGGCCTTCTTGAGGGCCACAGCGGCCTCGTCCATCTTGCCCTGATTGACCATGACGACGCCGAGATTGTAGTAATAGGTGGACGCCCCGGCGGGGTTGAGATCGGCCGCCTTCTGGAACTCCTTCTGCGCGTCATCGATCTTGCCCATTTCCGCGTAAACGCTGCCGAGGTTATTGTGAAGCCCGGGATCATTGGGGATTAACTGTAAAACCTTCTGATAAGTTTCGATGGCCTTTTGCTCATCCTGCGTTCTTGCGTCCCTGCTCTGATCATGCTTTGCGGCGCTCGCGTAAGTATCTGCCAACCGTGACAGCACAATGGGCAGGTTCTTGCTATCTGCCAACGGCACGGCCTTCTCAAACATCGCCGCTGCCTCGGAGTAATGTTGCTGATTAGAAAGGAGCGCGGCCTGATCGAATGTCGCCTTGAGACCGGCAAACTCCTTCTGCGACTTCGTCGTCTCTTCGACTTTCTGCGCCGTTTCAGGATTGGCCATCTGTTGTTTGTGGGCACTGGCCTTTTCCTTGGCCAAGTCAATGTTGAGTTCCGTGGATTCTCCCAACGCAACATGTTGATTATTGATGTTAAAGACCTGCGTCCCGTTAGGATCAAGGAGTGCGATATTGTAGTCCCCGAGGTAAAGGCCGATATATGTATACATGCCTTTCTTATCGGTCTTAACGTGTAAAGACTTTTTCACTCCTTGCGGCTCTATCTTGACTGTATAGCCGACTAGTGGTTTTCCATCCTCACCTGTGCATTTGCCGGCCAGTCCGCCGTATTGTGCAAATGCGGAAACCGTGAACGCCAAAGCCGCGAAGACAACTGCCACTCCGATCAGTCTCCGCGTCAACGAACTATACATAAGTCCCTCCTTCATTTATGTTCAACCATCACATTCTAGCGCCATTTGGGAATCCGCTCAACCCCATTCGGGGAAATAGGCAAAACTCAATCCTGGAGGGAATGATCGCCCTCCTGACCGCTCCTTGGCCTCGCTCCCAAGAGCCCAGCGCCCTTGCCGCTTTCCCTGACGGTGGGACGATCTTAAAGCCTCCTAGGACCCAGGGCAAAGCCACCACGCGAAAAACCGCCCTATCATATCGCAAGAAACTCGAAAATCAAGTGGAATGCGCAGGGAGGTCAGGGTGTGGGGAGGTTTCGCCGGTCGTAGTGTGGACGCTGGGCATAGGGAATGGGATCTTCAATCCCTGCCTCTTCGAAGGCCCTCAGGCGCAAGGCACAACTGTCGCATACGCCACAGGCCACATCCTCGGCCTGGTAACAGGACCAAGTGTGCGCGAACGGGGCGCCAAGGTCCATTCCGCGCCGGACGATTTCGCTCTTTCGCAGCCGGATGACCGGCGCAACGATTTCAAGCTGTGTTTCCGGCTTCGTGCCCGCAGCAATCACACGGTTGAAGGCCTCGTAGTACTCAGGGCGGCAATCAGGGTACCCGGAACTGTCTTCCTCAACCGCGCCAATGAAAATTTTGCGGGCGCCCAGAACCTCCCCCCAGGAAACAGCCATTGAGAGAAAGTGCGCGTTGCGAAAAGGCACGTAGCTGGAAGGAATCTCCTTGCGGTCCAGATTGGCCGGCTCGACCGCCAGGGCGGGGTCAGTCAAGCTCGAGCCGCCAATCTGCCTTAGGAAGTCCAGATGACACACCAGGCGATGTTCCGCATGGTAGAAATCCGCCAGCGCGTTGAAAGACCGCAGCTCGCGTGCTTCAGTTCGCTGGCCGTAAGCGACGTGCAACATCGCCAGGCGGAAATCAAGGTTTGCAATGGCCGTAGTGACGCAGCTATCCATACCGCCGCTGGCGAGAATGACGGCGAGAGGCTGGTCCATTGTCCGTGGTCCGTTGTCCGTCGTCATTCGCATGTCGTCGCTCCTTCAGACCCATGTGGCCCTGCCGGACCTCTAGCACCCACTCCTCTCAATCAGCGCACTTCCTTCTGCCTACCGCGTTCTGCTTACTGCCTGATTTTCCTCAGACTCCCCGCGCCTCCGGCCCCCAAATGAACTTGTGGAACTGCAACCCCATCCGCACGTCCAGGCCGTCGCGGAGGATCCAGGCAGCGAGATCGCGGGGCGCCAACTGGGTGAAAACCGGCGAAAAAATCACTTCATCAACATACCGATGCAGGGCGTGCTCAGACAGGAAAGCCCGGGCGTACCGGTAGTCATCCTCATTCAAAATGACGAACTTGATCTGGTCTTTCCGGTCCAGCCATGCCAGGTTATCAAAACAGAACTTGCCCTCCTCACCGCTTCCGGGACATTTTACGTCAACCACTTTAACGACCTGGCGTGGCAATTGAGCGAGGTTGCGCTCACCGCTGGTTTCGACCAGCACGCGATAGCCGTCGGCAAGCAGGTGGTCCGTCAAGGGGTAAACCTCCTGCTGCAAAAGAGGTTCGCCGCCCGTCAACTCCACTAATTTCCCGCCCAATTGGCGGATCCTGGCAAGCACCTCCGCAACCGACATCTTCTGCCCCCCGTTGAAGGCATAAGCGGTGTCGCACCAGTGGCACCGCAGATTGCAACCCGTAAGCCGCACGAAAAGGCAAGGCAGGCCGGCATAGGTGGACTCGCCCTGGATTGACTTGAAAATCTCGGTGATGACCATCCTATCCCCCGCTGGCGCCCTTGGCAAAAGCTCCATTGATCTCATCCATTTTACCTGATTTCCCGCCGCCCCGAGGATACTCCGTCAAAGTGGGAATCCTCCCAAATTGGGAAGACCCTTACCCAATTGAGACCTCTGGAATGAACCGGGTGATAATTTACGAGGAACATGGCATAATCAGTTGTGGGGCGAGTATTCTTCTAATCAATTGATGGGGCGTCGTTTGTTTCTGCTGGAATCATTATCCTCGGATGAGTTTACGCATTGGTATGGTGATTGCATCTAAATGAGCAGACGAGCGAGGAGCGGATTATGATGGCCCACGACGACCTGGGAAAGATCCGCGAAGAGAACGAAGCTGAAGACACTTGGCGGAAGTATTCCCGCCATGTTGTCGCGGACTTGTTGGAGGGCTGCGCGATTTGCGGCACCATCCGTGAAAAGGAGCATTTAGCCCGCTGCCGCTGGTGCAAAGACGTCTACTTTTGCAAGCAGGGCGTCTGCTCCCAGCAGCACCAAGCCGAGATGCACCCCGCTGTTGCCTTCTGGACTTGGTAGGCTTCGTTGGCTATGGGAAATCCGCCGGGATCATGCCGAGGGACGGTAGGTGGCAGAAGTCGTGTCTGTTTCCCAAACCGTAACACCGTGCACTTGTAATCCTTGATTCCGCGCCTGGGCCTCGATTCCCTCGCAAATATATTTGGCGAGATTCTCGGCCGAAGGGTTCAATTGGTCGAAGGGCGGAATATCGTTTAGGAAGCGGTGGTCGAGTTTCTCGGTCAGCGCCTTAATTTCGGCCCGCAAATCAACAAAATCTATCAGCAGCCCCGCAGCATTGAGCTTATCCCCGGCCAACGTCACCCGAACCTTGTAGTTGTGTCCGTGGACGTTTTCGCACTTTCCTTTGTAGTTGCGCAGGGCATGGCCCGCTGCGAAGGTGTATTCAACCGATATTTCAAACATCATGAGTTTCCTTCGTCCGTTTTCACTATTCCCTATTCCCTACAGCGATTCTCGCATGAAAGCCTTCACGTCATCCAGCCGATTCGTCATGCGGTAGCGCGGCAGGCTCTCCAGGAAAGTTTTCCCGTATTGTTTGCGCATCATGCGGGGGTCGAGAAGGGCGAGGACTCCGCGGTCTGCCTGGCTGCGAATCAGCCGCCCAAACCCCTGCTTCAATGCGAGGACGGCCTGCGGTACTTGGTAATCCATGAATGCATTGCCCCCATCTTCATTGATCTGCCGGATCCTCGCGGCGATGACCGGGTCCGAGGGGACGGCGAAGGGGAGCCGGTCAATCACCACGGCGCTCAGTTGCTCACCTTGAACGTCCACGCCCTGCCAGAAGGAACTTGTCCCAAAAAGCACGGCGTGTGGGGTATTACGGAAGCGATCGAGCATCTCCGTCCGGGGCATGGAGCCCTGAATCAGCATGGGATAGCGCAACTTGGTGCGCACGAGCTCGAAGACCTCGCGCATCTGCTGGTGAGACGTAAAAAGGACGAACGCCCGCCCCTGAGTAGCCTTCAAGAGTTGGACAACCTCTTCCGCCGCCAAGCGCGTGAAGTTCGGCTCGCGCGGGTCAGGCAAATGCAGGGGGGTATAAAGCAACGCCTGCCGCGGGTAATCGAAATGCGATTCCAGGATTCGCTCCTTGGCATTCTCAATCCCCAACCGCCTCTTCAGGAAATCGAAGTTGCCGCCCACGGCCAGCGTGGCGGAAGTCAGGATCACCGTGTCCACGCTCCCGAATAACCGCTCCCGAAGGATGGGCGCAACATCGATCGGCGTGGCCTCCAGGAAGACGCCCCGCCCGCGCCGCTCCCACCAATAGACCACGTTCCTGTCTTGGCCTTCCATTACTGCTTGTAACGCCTGCCGAAGCTCGACGGCGCGCCTCATCAAATTGTTGACTTCTTCCGGCCGGTCCTTTAAGCGGCCCAGCTCGGTCTCCAGGCGCACCAGCGCATTGAGCAGGTTGCTATAAGCGCCCCCGTGCACTTTCAGGAAAGGTTCCCGATTATCAAAATTGGAGCGGGTTTCTGCGCTCGGGAACGTTTCAAAGAAGAGGTCCGCGCGGCGCCGCAGTTCAGCGACGCCATGCAATACCTCAGCGCTCTTCAGCCCCTTCGCCTTCAGGGTTGCTTCCGCGTCGCGCGCCAGCTCTTCCACGCGATAACTGCTCACCTGCAATCCGAAATACCGGGTGGCCACGTCTTCGATGTCGTGCGCTTCATCGAACACCAGGGCTTCGTAATCAGGGAGCAGGCGCGCGACCTCCGTCCCCCGCAGGGCCAGGTCGGCGAAGAAGAGATGGTGGTTCACGATAATCAGGTCCGAGGCGGCAGCGCGTTGGTGCATCAAGGTAATGAAGCAGCGTTCGAATTGGGCGCACTTCTGCCCCGTGCAAGTCTCGCGCCGGGCGTCAACCTTTCCCCAGAGTTCGCTCGAATCCTGCAGCCAGGAGAGCTCTGCGCGGTCTCCCACCTCAGTTTTCGCTTCCCATTCTCGCAGCCGGGGATACTGCGCGACTTCGTCCAGCCCATTCAGTACAGGCTGTTTTTCAATGTCGTAGAGCTTCTGCCGGCAGAGGTAGTTCTGCCGCCCTTTCATCAGGGCAACGCGAACCTCAGGGAACAGCTTTCGCAGGAAAGGGATGTCCTTGAAGAAGAGTTGTTCCTGGAGGTTTTTGGTGCCGGTGGAGATCACCACGCGCCGCCCGCTTCGCATCATGGGAACGAGATAGGCCAGCGTCTTGCCGGTGCCGGTGCCCGCCTCCACGATCAGGTGCCGGCGGTTTTCGCTCGCGCCCTCGACGCTTTCGGCCATTTCGAGCTGGCCGGGCCGGTGCTCGTAGTTCGGGTGACGGCGCGCCAGCCATCCGCCCGGACCAAAGACCCGCTCCAGGGGAGCCTTCTCAGTTTTCTTATCGCTCGTGACAGCCATGCGGTTTGCTTGCGGAAATTCGAAAGTCAAAGGTCAAGAGTAAAGGATAACACACGCAAGGTGCGAGCGGGCGCAAACGCGGGTAGTGGGTTAATTTGATTTTGTAGCGGCGAGTTTACCTCGCCAAATGGCGGCGTAAAGCCGCCTCTACATCAAATTGACCCACTACCCAATCGGGGGTGCTGGTGTCATTTGGAATGGAATCCACTTTGAAACTCTGGTCATTCCTGCGAAAGCGGGAATCTGCTCTGCAAGCAATTGGAAATTGGCCGAGGACGGAGTGGATTCCTCCCGCCATGGCGGGACGGGAATGACTGCACGTGGGAGCGCCCGAGTCTTGCAAATGACGCCTGTACCCAAACACGGGTAGTGACTCATTTTGGCTTTGTAGCGCCGGTCCCGCGCGGCGGGACCGGCACAACCCCAAAATACCCCGATATATCGGGGCGCTACCGTACACTGACCCACTACCGAGACGCAACCTCCCTCTGCTGGCACACTGAGCGGCAGCCTTCCTTGACCTCGTCGACCCTTAACTGCTTTTCTTTTCAGCAACATTCCCGCTTTAGGCAACTAACGACCTGTGTTTTCATACACATTCCGGCTTCATCCCTCAGTTTTCCACGGTGACCCTTTATTTTCATAGACATTCCCGCGTTGTTCTTTCAATTTTGAATAATTCTTTTTCGCTTTCCGCCAGTGCGCTTGTGAGTGCTACATCGACAAACAGTCGGCTTTGGAGTGCGGTCCCGCAACGCGGGACCGCACTCCAAAGCGCTTCCCGCCGGCAACCTTTTGTGGCCGAAGGCCTGGAAAATACGTAGCCTCTTGTCCATCGCGCAATGGGCCAATTTGAGGGCTTTCCCTCCTGCTTGCCACATTTATTACGGCCTCAATCATCCGCATTATTTGACCCGTACTCCACCCTCACGGGAATCGAATAATCGCGCGTCATAGTGCGAACTTGAATGCTCGTCTTTCCGGTGCCGACGGCAGTCACTAAGCCATCGGCACTCACGGTCGCGACGCGCGGATCTGCGGATGTGTAAATCGTCTTGCTGGATTTCGTCAGTGTTTCCTGTGAGCCATCGCCAAATGCGCCGAGCACGCGCAACGGAATTCGCTCTCCGGCACGCGAGAAGAGGATGGTTGACGGCTGCGTGGGTTCTTCTGCCTTCTCCACGTCCAGCGCCAGCGACTCCGATACCGTTTCGCCTCCGGCGAGTGATCCTGTAGCCGTCATGCGATAGGATCCGGGCCGGATGTCCGTCGGAATCCTGACCTGAAACTCGATCGGGCGTGTGACGCCCAGGCCGGGCGCAACAACCTGGCTAATAGGCAGCGGGTGTTGCCCGAGCAGAGCGAGCTTTTCCACTGATGAATCCGCCGCCACCGCAATCGTGACCGTCTGCCCGGGCTGGACGACCGTGCCCGCCGCGGGCGAGACGATGTGAACCCGCGTTTGCTGCGCGCTGGCAGAAGCCGCGACAAATCCCGCCGCCAGGATCAACATGCCTGCGACTCTCCACCTGTGTTGCATTATGCTCATGCCGTCCTCCCTTTGCTCATCGCGCGTTGCTTCGTTCGCCGAGTGCGCAATCGAAGCCGCGAATCTCTCCGGAAACCATCTCCGAAATGCCCTGTAAGGGTCGGAGCTAAGGTCCGACATTCAATCGCCCAAATCCGCGGGCTTTAGGCCTGGGGGAAACGCTCCCCCTTCACACCACAAATTCGCGAGAAGGCTTCTAATGAAAATCGCTGCCCGTCGGCTCCTCATTCAGCAGATTGATGACCTCACTCGAAATATTCGACGCGGCATCGAGCACCGACGGCCCCTTGAAATCCAGGGTCTCAAGCGCCGCGGTATGAATGACCCCGGAGAATTGCTGTCCTGTGAGGTTATTCAAAGCGCTATCCAGCGGCACTATGGTGTCATTGCTCTGCCCATAAATCGTGGACCACTTCGCGGCCGTCAGGTCCTTCGCCAAGGGATTGCTCGAACACAGGGTTCTCACCAATTGCGCGGTGCAGCCTATGCAATTCAGGCCATTCAGGTTTACGGATGTCGCAATTCCCGCAATATAGGCCGTCTTGAAAGGCTGCGTTTGCTTCAAATTCGCCAGCGCGGGGCTCAAGCTGCTGCCAAATCCATTACCTTCAAGGTCCCCCACCGCGCCATCCGCCGTTTGCCCGGAGAACGTGATGGACGCAAGCGCGAAGTCTTGGTCCCCAGCAAGAACGTTGCGTACACAGGCGTTGTTGCTGGCCAGCAAGTCGGCAGCGACCGGCGTGCCTAGATGCGGCGTGGCGATTGTGATCAGCTTGTTGATGGGCCCGGCGCCAAAGGTCGGAAACGTCGGATTGCTCAGAAAGGTTGGCAGCAAAAACATCGTGCGCGAAACGTCACCGCCCATGCTGTGCGCGACGATGTCGGCCTTTACCGAGGCCACGTTCGCACTCGTCCGGTAGTCGGTAATCAGAGGCGTGAAGGTATCGAAACTCGACGCGCTTCCCCAAAGGCCGTGCACGAGCACAACTGGGGGCCTCGCCACCGTAACGCTGGCATTGCCCGTTATGCCGGACGGCGTCGACGACACTTGCAAAGTCACGCTGCGCGTCGTCAACGTATAGTCCGACGAGGAGCGCGAGAAATTCACCGGCGCAAGATAAATCGCGAAAGCTTCCGCTCCCGCGGAAGTCGAGACTGCGGTCACGGCGAGGGAGCTGGCGGCGGAGCTTGGGCTGTCTCCCAGCGCCAACACTCCGCCATCGTTCGGAACCGAGTCGCTCGGAGATTTCGCATCATTGATTACGGTAACGGTGAACTTCTGTCCCACGCTCGAAGCAGGAATGCGCAGAATGACCTGTGTAGTGCCGTCTGAAGCTGCTCCCTGGACCACCCCAGTCGTAGCTCCGGCAATTGCGTTGGTGTTCGTTGTAACCGACGACCCGCTGAGCAACCCCGCCACCACTGGGTCGATCAACTTGTATGTGGCAACCTGTCCTGTGGCGGTCACGGGAACAACCGCTGCGAGAATCAGTGCAAAAGCCAAGTGCTTTCCCATTGATCCGCCCTTTTCAAATTTTGATTACTGACTTTCTGCCCTAACACCAAGCTACTCATAATCCCCTCAGAATGCAATAGGCCGTCAGCGGCTTTCCAAAGAAGCCAAAGGCTCCCCGAAGCAGGGTATCTTTTTGATCGCCCAAGAAAGAGAGCCGCGCCTTCTCGCCTCACGACAGTAACTCGCTGTGGACATTGCCGGGAGTGGGTTGGGGCGGGCAGCAGCATTGCAGCATTCTGTTCCCGGAAAGCCGTGACCTCCGGCATACGTTAAACATACACTTCTAGCCTATTTTGTTGCGTTTGTCAAGAGACAAGAAGTCTGATTCGGTCAGCCCGCGCCGTGCGCACACCTAGGGGCACATTCTGCTAAGCGTTGAAGACCTGGGCCGTGCCGCGGTACCCCAGATCAGTCAGCCGTAGCCGAAGTGCTTTGTCGTCATTTCGTCGTCTTTCATGCCACCGCCCAGCCCTCCGACAGTACCTCAGCCTGCTCCAACACAGTCTGCGTGGCTTTTTCTTGCTTGTCCGGGGGATAGCCGTACTTGCGCAGAATGCGCTTCACCAAAACCTTGATATGTGCTCGTACGTTCTCCCGCACGTTCCAATCAATGCTGGTGTTTTGCCTCACGGTCTTTACCAACTCGCGAGCAATGGTTCGAAGGGTTTCGTCGCCCAAAACCTTGACGGCGCTATCATTCACTTCGAGCGCGTCATAAAAGGCTACTTCGTCATCGGTCAGTCCGAGTTGCACGCCTCGTGCGGCATCCTCCCGCATCTGTTTGGCGACAGCGATCAATTCCTCGATCACTTTGGCTGTTTCGATTGCCCGGTTTTGGTACTTGCGAATCGACGCTTCGAGCATCTCAGAGAATCGCCGTGACTGAATTACGTTTCGTTTTAGGCGTGTCCTGATCTCGTTGCTGAGAAGTTTTCGCAACATCTCCACGGCCAAATTCTTCTGCGGCAACCCGCTTACCTCCGCAAGGAATTCATCCGACAGAATCGAGATGTCGGGTTTCTTCAGGCCTGCCGCTTCGAAAATGTCGATAACACCCTTGGGCGCCACTGCGCTCGAAACGATCTGTCGAATGGCGTGGTCCAGGTCCAACTCCGACCGCTGCTGCTGGCCCGCCCCCTTAGCCAGAACCGCGCGAACGGCCTGGAAGAATGCGATGTCATCGCGGATGTTCATGGCCTTGGGGTGGGGTACAGCCAGCGCAAACGCGCTGGAGAGGTCCTTGACAGCCTTGAACAGCCGTTCTTTCCCGTTCTCCTGCCGCAAAATGTGTTCCTGCGCGGCGGGCAAAAGGCTGAGCCGCTGTGCTGGCGTTCCCGTTGTCCAGTGCGACCAATCGAAGCCATCGAAGAGCGCGCAACAGGCTTCATACTTGTCCAGCAAGGCCTCGACAGCTTCCTCCTGCGGCACTGCCGCCTGCCCATGGCCGCCGCTCTCCGTGTAGGTCGCGAGGGCCTGCTTCAGTTCCTGCGCGATGCCCAGGTAGTCCACCACCAGACCGCCCGGCTTGTCCTTGAAAACTCGATTCACCCGCGCGATGGCCTGCATCAGGCCGTGATCGCGCATGTACTTGTCCAGGTACATGGTGTGGAGGCAGGGCACATCAAACCCCGTCAGCCACATATCACGAACTATTACCACTCTGAACGGGTCATTCGCGTCCTTGAAGCGCTGAGCAAGCTTCTCGCGCCGGCTCTTCTCCCGGATGTGCGGCTGCCAATCCAGGGGGTCAGCGGCGGACCCGGTCATTACAATCTTGAGTGAGCCCTGGGCATCGTCAGCGCCTTGCCACTCCGGCCTTAGTTTAACGATGGCGTTGTAAAGCTCAACGCAGATGCGGCGGCTCATGCAGACGATCATGACCTTCCCGTCCATCACATCCAATCGGGCCTCGAAGTGGCTCACCAAATCCTTGGCGATAAGCTTCAGCCGTTTCTCCGCGCCAACCACCGCCTCCAGCGCCGCCCATTTGGATTTCAGCTTCTCCCGCCGCTCCACTTCTTCACCCTCTGTCACCTCTTCAAACTGCGGGTCGATCTTCGGTCTTTCGTTTTGGTCGAGTTCCAGGTTCGCGAGGCGGCCCTCGTAGTAGATGGGAACCGTGGCCTTGTCCTCCACGGCGCGCTGGATGTCATAAACGCTGATGTAATCGCCAAAAACCGAGCGTGTGTTGGCGTCGGCTTTCTCGATGGGGGTCCCCGTGAAGCCGATGAACGATGCGTTGGGCAAGGCGTCGCGCATCCGCTTTGCGAAGCCGTCAATGAAGTCGTATTGGCTGCGGTGGGCTTCGTCCGCGATCACCACGATGTTATGCCTGTCTGAAAGGCAATCGTTCGCCTCCATGGGCATGAATTTCTGGATGGTCGTGAACACAATCCCCGCTGAGGAGACTTGCAGAAGCGCTTGGAGATGTTCGCGGTTCTCGGCCTGTACGGGCGGCTGGCGGAGAAGCTCGCTGCATCGCGAGAAAGTTCCAAAGAGCTGATCGTCCAGGTCATTCCGGTCGGTAATGACGACGATCGTCGGATTCTGCATTTTCGGGTCGAGCACCAGCCGCCCGGCGTAGAACACCATGGTCAGGCTTTTGCCGGAGCCTTGCGTGTGCCACACCACCCCGGCCCGCCGGTCGCCAGCCGGGCGAGTGGCCTTGATGGTGGTCTGCACGGCCTTGTTCACGGCGTGGAACTGGTGATAGCCGGCAATCTTCTTCACCGGGTCGCCTTTTCCGCTATCCTCAAACACGATGAAGTAGCGGAGGAAATCGAGGAGGCGGCGCTTCTCAAACAGCCCTTGAATCAAGACCTGTAACTGCGGTGTAGAAGCCGGCGCCAATTCCTCGCCCTCAATGGTTCGCCAGGGCATGAACCATTCGCGGTCAGCGGATAGCGACCCCACGCGGGCTTCCAATCCGTCGGAAATCACCAAAAGCTCGTTGTAGACGAAGAGAGAAGGAATCTGGTCTTTATACGTCTGGAGCTGGTTGAAAGCGTTCCAAATGGTGGCGTTCTCGTCGGCGGAGTTTTTTAGTTCGATGGCCGCGATGGGCAAGCCGTTCAGAAAAATCACCACATCGGGTCGGCGCGTGTGCTGGCCCTCCGCCACGGTGAATTGATTCACCGCCAGCCAGTCGTTGTTCTCGGGCTTATCGAAGTCTACCAACCACGCCTGCGCCCCCGCAATGGAACCATCCGGCCGGGCAAATTCCACATTGACGCCATCCACGAGCATGGAATGCAGATCGCGGTTGCGAGTGATGAGGGAAGGAGCGTCTATTCGAGTCAGTCTTTGAAATGCGTCGTCGAGAGCCTCCTGCGGCAAATCGGGGTTAAGCCTTGCCAGAGCTTGGCGGAGGCGGTGCCCCAAGATCACGTCCCGAAATTCAGGGTCGCACCGCTCCGCCCCAGGCTCGTCGAAGGCAATATCCGGGCCGCCAAGCACGTGGTACCCCAGCCCCTCATACCATTCGAGGGCGGCTCCCTCAACAATGGACTCTGTGAACGCTTGGGCCATAATTTAACTCGACGCTTCCCCTGCCGATGTTACAATTAGGGCAGCTCGTCCACCATGCGTGGAAGGAGTTCCGAGGTCGTCCTTGATCGAGGGCGGCCTCAGTCTATGCTTGCTGCGCGTTTCGTTCTTTACCAGGTGCAAGGAACCTACAGAGGCTTCCGCCGCTGGGCCCGCGTGGCAAACCAGCGGCGATGTTGTTTTACCCGTACGGGCACCTCTCTGATCTTTACGGTGGTCAGGTGAGCATCCCGTTCAGTACGTCGCGGAATGCGCAGAAGCTCTGTGACGTGTTGCGGCCCGGCTCCATGTGTTGGGCGATGCTTCGTGCAGCCTCGATCTTGCGCAAACCATTCTTGAAATACCTGGCCCGTTGCAGGACTCGTTCGAAACATTCCCACGTGCCCCCTGATACTGCGTCCGGATCCCGGTATCCTGCCTTATGGGGAATGTTCTGGTTCACCCTTGGGAATGCGGCCTGAACGGCCTGCCAATCGCCGAAATACCACGCTTCAAGCTCTTCAATTGCCAGACGGTTAACCGTCTGGTAGTCATGTTCTTTGGCCCGAGTCTTGGTCATAAGTCCAACGTTACGCGCCGCTTGTTCTAACTGCTCCTTTAGCTCCTGGCAGTCATCGTCATCACGATCCACGATCACCACGATCCGGTAATCTTCCGGCAGCCAAGCTGCGTAGCCCTTGATTCTTCCTGGCAACTTGTCCAGCAGGTCTTGTTTGCATTGGTATGGGTACACTTCAAAGGACAAGTCTCCGATGATCTTAGGGACAATCAATCGCAGCGCCGCCTCCATGGATAGTTCCTCGACGAGAATCTCAATGTGAGCGACGCTCATCACCTACCCCCTTTTGACCCGGCTTTTGGCATAGCCTTCGGGGAACCGGCGTTGACTAACGGATCGCCCACACCGAATCGGCCTTCCAGCCACAAATGCCCCATTGAGGCGCCCGCGGCGATGAACTCTCTCACCCCACGAATCTCGGCCGCGAGGGTGGCCTGCGTGTAGCCCTTCTCATCCCGGTAAAGGACCCTCACCTCTTCGGGTTTGGCAGAATTCAGGAAGAACGGGGAATGGGTAGTGACGAGCAATTGGGAGTGCTCGGTGGCTTTGCGGCATTCCTCGCCCAATTCAGGGAGCAAGCGCGGATGCAGGAAATTCTCCGGCTCTTCGATTCCGATGAATTGCGGCGGGTCGGGCTCATGCAAAACGACCAGGTAAGCCAGCATCTTCAGCGTGCCGTCGGAGGCAAATCGTGAAAGGATCGGTTGCTCGAATGGCGCATCCTTGATTTGCAAGAGTAACCGGCCGTCCGGCATCGGCTCCGCAAGCACCTTCTCGAGCCTCGGCACACGGCTCCGCATAACGTCGAAAATTCGCTCAAGTACTCCGGGGTGGCGTTCCCGCAAGTACTGTACTACATTCGCTAAGTTATCCCCGCTCTTACTCAACCTTTCCTGAGGGCCGGCTTCGGGCTGCCCCCGCGTATCCTCCACGGATAGGTAGGAAACGTACCAATCGGTGATGAATTCGCGCAATGCCGCCACACGCGGATGGTCCTCGAACTGTCCCAGGGCATTCACGGCCAGAAGGTCCGCAGATTTCAACGGGATTTCAAGGCGCTGGTCCTGCTCGTCCGGGAACTCTCCGCTTACGGCCCGGCCCTTGCCCTCCCGGTACTCAAGAAAACGGAAGGGTTGCCCTTTCGATCCGCGCCGCCACTGTAACCATTCTTCCGCCACGTAGGCGCCCCTCCAGCCCTCATCAATAGCCAAATGGTAAGTGATGATCGGCTGGCCGGGCCTTTCGCGGTACTTCAGGTCAATGACGACGGGCCCAGTTTGTCCGCGAGTTTTCAGTTCCTTCGAGCGCCCCCTGCGGTCCCAGGCATGACGCAGCCCGAACTGAAAGCACTCCGAAAGAAAATTAAACACATCGAAGACGGTTGACTTCCCGCTGCCGTTGGGGCCGAGCAGAACGGTGAGCGGCGTAATGCCCTTCAATTCGATCGAGTGCAAGGCGCGATAGTTCTTGACACTCAACTGCTCAATCCGTGCCGGTTCGCGGGTTTGCCTTTTTTTCATGGTTCCATCCTTCCTGCCCTTCATCCCCCGCATTCGGCAACTACAGCTTACCCGATATTAACCTCGGCAAAAGCAAGTTGCGAACTTACTTGCCTTAACCCGAATCTCGCCGGAAATCAGCTTGGGCAGAAGCGCGTCGCTGACGACCGCCCGCCGCCGGGTGTGTCTGCGGTCGCCGGCTATCTTTCCTTATGCGTTTCGAACAGGAATGTAACCAGAGTTGCGGCTGCGCCGGCTGCCAGCTTAGCGTGGCGAGGCTTGAGCGACCGCGTCCGCCCTTCCTTCCCGTGACCAGTCCCGTAAAGACCACGAAGCTCAGCCAATCCCTGCACTACGGTGCCCAGGTTGCTCAGGAGGCGTCGGATGATTTCACAGCCTTTGGCGCCCTCAGGAACCCCCTCGGGCACCAGCCTCAATTCCTTCATAGTCGCTTTCGTCAATGCAGGAATTTCAGGCTTTCCCTGCACTGGCTTTCCGCGTTCTTCAAGAATTGTGCGGCAGCAGCTCTCGACCAACTCTTTCGCCGTTCCAATTGCCAACTCGGGATCGTTGTCCACAGAGTCCGAGATCCGTTTAACCTGTTGGTCTATGTAGGCCGCGTCAAATAACCTGGCGATAGTTCGAACGTCGGCCACCGAGGGATTCGCGGATTGCCCGGTAAGTCTTTGGACGATCAGAGAACACCGCTCCGCTTGGCGCACTTCGTCAGCGCCCGCGTTAGGATTGCAGCTCCCCCAGTATCTAACGAGGCCGTCGAGTACATCACCGACCCGTTCATTAGGCTCGGCCTCCCAGAAAGCGCGAAGCCTATTTGCCTTTGAGCCGGTGCCGTAATGAGAATCTATGTCGACGCCGTGCTCTCTGAAGAACGCGGCAAAGCTGGCATTCGTAAAATCCAGCACATAGCCACTCCTCATCCCGAACAAGCTCTCGAAAATTCTCTTCTCGTGGCTTTTGAGATCACTCATTGCTCCTCCCCAGCAATAATTCCTCCTTCACTCGAATCTCGCCGGAAATCAGCTTGGGTAGAAGCGTGTCGCGCAGGGCAGCAAGCGTTTCCGTTTCCGCAAGGTTATTGATCCATTTTTTGAAACAAGGTTGAACAAAAGTATGGAACTTCCTGCAAACGTCTGGAGTTGCAATTAGAACAGGTAAATCACCGACAATCTGCTGACTCAGATTCTGTTGGGCTGACCCACGAGCCTGGCGTTTGAGGCCTTCGATTGAGGACGAGGCGCAAAAATAAACGTAGAAGTCCATATCTTCAAGGGGAACCAAGCCACAGCAAGCTTGATTCGTACACAGTTCACGGGCAATCATACAAACTTGACCTGCGGTAGCTCCATATAACGCGACAACTGTCGTGCCTGAAGGCCAAATCTTGGCACTGCTGTGGCGGAAGCCCTCTTCTGATATCTGGTTCTCTGTCGCGAGCACAATTCTTTGCCTCACTTCTGCAGATGTGAGCCAAGGTATATGTGCGGGATTCCAGTAGTCTGGTTTACTGCGACTAGGGGTACCCCCGTTTTCGATCCGCCTGCAACATTCTCTTATGGTCGCCGGCCTCCATCCGTTAGGAATCTTTCCCAGACGCGACTCCTCGAACGAATCAGGAAATAGATCGGCGAGGTGCTTGGGCAGCCCGGGGTCACGGCCTTCGGCTTTGGCGCGGACGGGGTCGAAGTCCACAAACCACGATTTGAAGAGCGCCTGCGCCATCGCCTCCAGCGTCTCGTTCACCCGCCGGTTCAGTTCAATCTTGTCGTCCAGTGTGCCGAGGATGTGTGCGATGGCGCGTTGCTCCGCGAGCGGTGGCAGTGGGAAACGAAGGCGTTCAAGTGTGGCGAGGTTGATGTTGTCTTGAACACTTCCTGACGCTTCGTGCTGAATATGGTTTTTTAGGTGGCGAAATGTGTACTCAATGAAACGTATATCGCATTTCGATTGGTCGGCAATGAAACCGACTACCGAGTCTGGGAAGCAAGCATCAAACCCCAGTACCCCAGTCTCTGCAATGTTGGCCGCAATCGTTATGCAAATCGTGCCAGCTGGCCAGAGGCGACTTTGGGCCAGCCCCGCCTCGCTGTAAGTCTGTTGGTAGTTCGTAACCCGCCCAGCCGAATTCTTGATGTCACCGGTCTGGACAAAAGGATAAGGACCGCCGTAAAGATGCTCCGCATACCGTGGACGATGCCGTGAACGCCCTCGATTAACCTCCCCGAGGTCACCAAGCTTCACGAGGCGCCACCCAGCCGGCAAGCTATCACCCGCGGCGTCGTCGCTTTTCGGCCCCTGAATAACCTCGTATTCTTTTTCGATCACTTTTTGGAAGTCCGGGGAGATGGCGTGCCAATCGAGCACCTCGACGCGGAAGGGCAGGTCGGATTCTTCGAAAGCTTCCTTGAGGTGGCGGAGCGTATCGTTGCTAAGTTTGGCGGATGCGACCACCGCCAAATCAAGATCGGAGTAGTCCTTGGCGGTCCAATCCACGCGCGAGCCGAAGGCGCGGACCTCGCACTGCGGGACATGCTTGCCCAGGATGCTTCGGATTTTCTCGAGATGATGAGGGGCCAGATCAATCATTCCGCTCTTCCAAGGCTGCCAACAGGCGCGCCGCGTCGCGGGCGAAATCATGGGCGGTGTTATAGACCCTTTCGGCGACCTCCGGCTGGTAGGTGCGGGAGGTCAGGTTTCGCGCCTCGTGATACCGCATCCATTGCTCCACGTCGTCAATCAGGCGGTTCTCGGCCCCGAGGCGGAAGAGTTCGCGGCGCGTCACGCCATCGACTGCCGTGGCACTGACGTTCGTTTCCAGCCAACGCTTGATGAATTTCCAACATAGCTCATAGGTGAATTCGAAATGCTGGATCACCCCCGCCCTGATCGCGTTGCGGGCGACATCGTCCAGATTGCTCATGAATTCGGCGTCATCGCTCTTGGCCAGTACGCCGGCCAAGGCGGAAACCGCTTTCTCGAAGCTGCTAAGTTCCAGCGCCACGGCGCCCTCCCAGGTCGGCCGTCAGCCTAAACAAGAAGCGGCATGTTCAAAGCTGAACCCCGGCTACTTCTGTCGCTCCTCAGTTTCGCGAAGCAGATCGGCCGTTTGTTGCTGCAGAACGGGCAAATCCGTTTGCACGATGTCCCACACTAGGGCATCTTGAACGGTGGCATACCCGTGGATAAGCTGATTGCGAAACGCGATGATCTGTTGGTGATCAGTGATGCGGCTGGCAACCTCCGGGAAATGGCGCAAGGCCTGAGCAAGCGCCTCTCCAATCACCTCTAACCGGCGCTCGACGGCAGCCCGCAGCATGGCCTCATTCTGGTAGTCGCTGAGCTGTTTCCCGTGAGTAAAGACCTCAATGTCATGGGCTGCCTGCTCTACATCCCAGAGGTAGGCCCTCAGATCACGCCGCATAGACCGTCTCCTGCGTTGCTTCGATTTCCTGGCGGATGTAAGGATTGCGAACCGACCCGGCCTCAATGAGGTCCACAGGCCGCCCGTAGAGCTGCTTTAATGCTTCGAGCAGGCCAAAGTAGGTGTCCGCATAGACGCCCGGCGGCAGCACCTCGAACTCCACCAGGAAGTCGAGATCGCTTCGCCCAGGGTCGAAATCTTCTCGTCCAGCCGAGCCGAACACCGCCAGCCGCCGCACCCGGTAACGGCGGCAAAGCTCGGCGAGTTGGTCGTGTTTCAGACTGACTTGCGGTGCCATGACGCCTCCTTCGCCATCCAGCATAGCAGCTACTGTCCAAACCCCAAACCCTTCAGGTTCGCGGCAATGGCTTCGTCCAGCTTGGCAGCGTCTGCTGTCTGCTGGCGAAGTGCTGCGGTGAGCCGCTTCATTTTCTCGTCGAACGGCTCTCCGTCTTCCTCAGCGGCCTCGGCTCCGACGTACCGGCCGGGGGTGAGCACGTGCCCGTGTTTGCGGATGTCGTCGAGCTTGGCGGCCTTGCAGAAACCCGGCACGTCAGCATATTCCCCTGCACCCCGGTCCCCGCGCCAAGCGTGGTATGTCCCGGCGATCTTGGCTACATCTTGGTCGGTGAGTTCACGGTGCACTCGGTCCACTAGCGTTCCCATCTTGCGCGCGTCAATGAAGAGGGTTTCGCCCCGCCGCTCGCGAAAGCGGCCGTTTCTCTTATGCCTGGCGAGGAACCAGAGGCAGACGGGAATCTGCGTGGAGTAAAAGAGCTGGCCGGGCAGCGCCACCATGCAGTCCACCAAATCCGCCTCGATAATTCTTTTGCGGATTTCACCCTCCCCGGACTGGTTCGATGACATGGAGCCATTGGCGAGCACAAAGCCCGCGAGCCCCGTCGGCGCAAGGTGGGAAATAAAATGCTGCACCCAGGCGAAGTTGGCGTTGCTCGCCGGCGGCACTCCGTACACCCAGCGCTTATCTCCTTTCAGCAATTCGCCGCGCCAGTCGCTGTCATTGAATGGCGGATTGGCCAGCACATAATCAGCTTTGAGGTCAGGATAGCGGCCATTATGGAAAGTGTCGCCGTGCGCAATCTGCGCGTCAATGCCGCGGATGGCAAGGTTCATCTTGGCTAGCCGCCAGGTTGTGTAATTGGATTCCTGTCCATAGATGGCGATGTCACCGATTCTACCGCTGTGGGCTTCGATGAACTTCTCGCTGCTCACGAACATCCCGCCCGAGCCGCAGCAGGGATCGTAGACGCGCCCCTTGTATGGAGCCAGCATTTCGATGAGGACGCGAACCACCCATGACGGTGTGTAGAACTGCCCGCCCTTCTTGCCTTCGGCGCTCGCAAACTGCGCCAGGAAGTACTCATAGACCCGGCCCAAAACGTCTTTCGCGCGGTCCTCGGGGCTGCCGAGACCGATATCGCTTACGAGCTTGATAAGCTGGGTCAACCGTTGCTTATCGAGGCCGGGGCGGCCGAAGTCCTTGGGCAAAACACCTTTCAGAGACGCGTTGTCGCGCTCAATGGCGCTCATCGCATCGTCTACGAGCTTGCCAACGGTCGGTTGCGGCGCGTTATCTCTCAAAAATGACCAGCGGGCTTCCTTCGGCACCCAAAAGATGCTTGCGGCGCGGTACTCGTCCGGGTCCTCCGGGTCAGCGCCGTCGGCCTTCTGGGTTACAAGCTCTGCGTGTTTGGCCTCGAAAGCATCAGAAATGTACTTAAGGAAGATCAGCCCCAGCACCACATGCTTGTACTCGGCTGCGTCCATGTTATTGCGCAACGCGTCCGCCGCCGCCCAAAGCTTTGATTCAAATCCAAGAGGGGTGCCATTAGCCAAGGTTGTCACCTGCTCTGACTTCGCACGGTTGGATAAAGAAAGCCTGCGGACTCCCCAAAGGAATCCCCAGTCAGGCGCTCAGTATACAACTTACCAACCCGCCACGCCATTGCGCCGACTTTGCTTGACGCTGCCTTGTGGCTCAATTAGACTTCCATCAGTGCTATTGTGCGGGCAAGGGAACTGAATGAAAAAGGAAACGATACTCACGGCGGTGGTTTTCTTCGTGGTGGGATTTCTTGCGGGGTACATCACGGACGCGCAGATGAACTGGAACGGGCGGCAGAAAGCGGCGATGACGGCAACCCCGGGCATGCCCTCCGAGATGCCTGGCGGGGGCGCTGCCGGTGCAGCTCAGGGTGGGGGCGCGCCGCAAGGGTTGCCTGAGGGGCATCCTCCTATCGACACCGCGTTGGTTATCAAGCAACTCCAGGAGGAAGCGCAACAAAACCCCAAGGATCCCGACATTCCTTTGAGACTCGCCAACTTCCTGTACGACCAGCGGCAGTACCAACAGGCAATCGAGTGGTACCAGAAATCCCTGGCTATCAATCCGAAGAATGTCAACGCCCGCACTGACATGGGAACTGCATACTTTTACAATGGCCAGACCGGACAGGCGCTGAAGGAATACAGCCAATCGCTGGCCATTGATCCCGACCACAAGCCCACATTGTTGAACGAGGTTGTAGTAAACCTGGAAGGGACTCACGACACCGCAGCCGCCCAGCGGGCGTGGGACCGCCTGCACAGTCTGGATCCCTCGAATCCGGCCCTTCAAAGCTTGAAGCAGAAATTGGACGCGGCGCGGGGCTCCGGCGGTGGCGCTCAGCCCAGGCAGTAACCTCAGGGCATCCCTCGGGCCCCTCATGCCGTCTGACAAACTATGGGAAGCTTGCTCTCCTATTTCGTGGAATTGGTCTTCCTCATCGTGATCTCGAAGGTGCTGGGCCGGGCCCTGCAAAGTATCTTCAGGCCCTCTCCACCGCGCCGGGAGAATCGTCCAGTGGACGGGGGATCTCGAGACTCTTCCCGGATGCGCATTGGCAAGACCGAGCGCGACCCTATATGCGGCATGTTTGTTTCCACAGAACTTTCCCACCGCCTCGTGCGCGGCTCGGAGACCCTTCACTTCTGCTCCCGTGAATGCCTGGAGCGCTACCAAAAGGAAATGGCCAATGTATCGGCTTGAGCGGGAGATCGTTCTGCCGGGGCTGACGCGATTTCAGAGCGTCCGGCTGATCGTCGCGCTGGCACTGCTAACCCAGTGGGCCCCCACACCTGCTCTGGCTTGGGGCGGCCGAGTGAGGCTCGCACGCCGATACCAAAGCGGCCAGAAAATGGTCTACGCCACCAAGATGCACACTAAGGCGGTGATTCACTCCGAGCCCCCCGAACTTCAGAATTTTCTGCCTCCCCTGCCCACCAACTTCTCCGTGCAGCAGCAGAACACCGTGACGGTGAAGGCAGTGCACAGCGACGGCAGCGCAGACATCGAGAATCATTTCGACAAATTCGAATTCCAGTCGGACCTCGCCAGCCGAGTGCCGGCGAATTTCCGTGACCCCGCCGTAAGCGCGCAGAAAGAAATCAGCGAACACGTGGCGGGCCAGGATATCGTGGCCCATGTAGATCGCAACGGACGGCTGCTGGGGTTTGAGGGCGGGGAGGGCTTGTTCGAGCAGTTGGATCCGGCTTATCGAGGGCCGCTTCGCCAGGCATTGAGGTTTTTCCTCGAGCAAGTGGGAGGCGATACACTCTATCCCGGGCGCCCGGTGAAACCGGGAGAGACTTGGAAGGGTAAATTTGACTCGCCGGCAAGCGCGTCGAATCCCTATAACGTCGAAGGGGAGAACACCCTGCGTTACGTCGGCAAGACCAAGGTCGAGGGCGTAAAAGCCGCGGTGGTGGAATTCAGCTTCGTGGACGTGCTGAGGCCCGCGCCTGGAGCCCTTGGGAAGGCGGATCCGCTGGCCCACCTTGAATCCCACGGCCTGCGAGTGGACATGCGCATCGACGGCCAGGGCAAAGGCCGGGTGCTGCTGGCGCTCGACGACGGGAGGGTCCTCCAGAACCATGCCACCATCCACCAGACCTTTAGCGCCCGCCTCAAGAGCTCCACCCCGCTTCCCTTTACGAAATCACAAACCTTAAAGCTCGAAGTGCAATCCGACACAGAAATGGACGTGGAAGGCTCCGTCAGGTGAGCAGGAGAAGAAATCTTCCTGCGGTGGCTTCCGGCACGGAATTCTTGATAGTGGGCCAGTTTGGCGTAGCGCCCCGATATATCGGGGCATCTTGGGGCTGTGCCGGGCTAAAGGGTCTGTTTGAAAACTCGTGGATTCCCGCTTTCGCGGGAATGACAGGTCGGAATACAGCCCCTAAACCGGAATTTCCATTTTCAATTTTGGGACAGCCCATAGCATATGCCTGAGCGCCTCTGAATGCAAGCGCCCGGTCGGGTTTTTACCGTTGAGCGACTCGGCC
>Ga0182027_10001307_pt1 | contig 41924 bp, 42 predicted proteins | sample 712E1DmetaG_FD_121300 | JGI IMG/M metagenome (GOLD analysis project Ga0182027, IMG submission 121300) | Permafrost microbial communities from Stordalen Mire, Sweden - 712E1D metaG (Illumina Assembly) | ecosystem: Environmental > Terrestrial > Soil > Wetlands > Permafrost | place: Sweden...
CCTTTCCGCCCGCCGTGGAGTTTGTGTGCAGAAATATTGACCCAAAATGGTTTCCGCCGTGGGCCCAATGCAGAAAAAAATATTGTTTCCCCTCAAAAAAATTTACAAAGTTTCCCTTGGTGGAGATGCCGGGAGTTAAACCCGGGTCCAGAACAAATTCATCTGACAATTTTTCACAAGATTAGCCGATTCAAAGGCTTTGATGACAAGAACCGGCGAGATATCATCAAAGTTGATTTACAAGTCTTAGGCTTATCGGTGCAAATCAAACCGAGAAGCAGCGGCCTCTAATAAAGCCGTTGATCTTAAGTTAAGGCGAACTTAAGGACGGCGCTACAGCCTAATAAATTAAGCCATAACAAATGAGGGGACAGCAAAGGCGTTAGCCAAAACGGTTCTCATTTTTGCAAATGCAGTAGCATTTATGGTGCCCAGGGCGGTTTAACGAGATGGCTTGGGCGTGCTCGTCTTGCATATTGAAAGATGTTAAAGTCCTGTCAAAATCCGTCATCCCCAAGGAATCCATTTTAGCAAATTTCCAATCTTTTTTCAAGGAGAACTTTAGACCACCCACAAGGGTGGTTTTGTGTTACAAAGGCCCCCATACAAAGGCCGCCTTCGTTTACCTTCATTTACAGCCAAGTTACAATTAGTTATGATACGGGAATAAGATAGCCATTTCCATTTATGAGTAGTCCTCAAAAAAAATCTATTCACTTGGTAAGTTTTAATGTTCACTCGGGAAGAAATACAAAGGAAATCGCCGAAGTTTTTACCCGGGACAAAAATCTTTCTGCTGCGGATATTATATTGCTGCAGGAAATTGAATTTCATCAGGCGGAAAAAATTAGCCGGGCGGAAATCATTGCCCGCCGTTTAGGTTTTTATTTTGTTTACGAACCCGCGCGTAAACTTAAAAACTCCGGCACTCACGGACTGGCTATCCTGAGCCGCTACCCCATAAAAAAAGCTCTATCAATCCAACTGCCTGAGTATAAGTTATTTTTTTTGCTTCAGACTAGAATTGCCTTGGCCGCCAGCATTAAAATAGCCGGGGTAAATATTACTGTCTGTAATATACACCTAGACACTCGCCTTAACCCAAAACAAAGAATACATCAGTTAAACGGATGCTTGATAAAATTGAAAGAAGATTATGGGTCGAATATTATAATAGGGGGCGACTTTAACACAATCCCGTTTCGAACCATCGGGAGAGGCGTCCCTATTTTTTACTCTAATCAGGCAAAACATCTTCATAGAAATATGATAGATATGGGTTTTAAAAATTTTTGTAAACCCCAGGGCTACACTATGAAAAGCGGTTTTTTAAAAATGAAACTCGACCATATTTATACGGACAGACTGCCCATAATCAAATGTGGGGTAGAAAAAAATATCCATGTCTCCGACCATAAGCCCCTATGGGCCGATATTGAGATTTTTTAAAATGAGTTCTTAGTATTGTTTTATAAACCGCACAAACAGCATCTCGCCGAGTCTTTCTAAAGGCCCTCTTTTTTCCCACTGTTTTAGAGTAATTTGCTGCGCTTTTTGCTGATCTTTTAAAAAGACCGCGCCTAATTCTTGGGCAAACCGCGGATTGTTAATACCTAAAACATTTTCTTCATTAAGTTCAACAGAGCGGATGCCCATGTTGGACGAGCCGATAACAGACCATATATCATCTATTATAATAATTTTGCTGTGGATCATGGTCGGCTGGTACTCGTAAATTTTTACTCCGGCTTTCAGATACTTTTCAAAATAATAATGACTGGCCAAGCGGATTGGCTTGGCATCGGTTTTGTTGTTGGGCAATAGCAGCCGGACATCTACTCCGGCACGGGCACGGTCCATAAGGGCGTGTCTTATATGGTCGTCGGGAACAACATATGAGGAATTTAAATAGATTTTTTTCCGGGCCGAGGCAATGGACAACCAAAAAAATTTAGTCAGGGGCTGGGTGTCGGAAGCCGGGGAGCTGGCAATGCTTACATATTTACAGAGAGGGCCTGTCTGTTCAGCAGGAGAAAAAGTCGGGTAAAATTTGCTGCCCTCTAAAATTTCCCCATTAGTAGTGGCCCATAATTGCGCAAAGGCGGCCTGCAGGCTTTTGGCCATATGGCCGCGGACTTCAAACATCATATCCCTCCATTCTTTTTCATTCCGGGCGTTGCCCAGCCAGTGGTCAGCCACGGCCATGCCGCCGGTAAAGCCAATCTTACCGTCTATAACAATGGCTCTGCGGTGGTTCCGTCTGTGTAATCGGGAAAGCTTGCCGAAGCGGGCCAAGCGAAAGTGTTTAACACGGCCTCCGGCGAGTTTAAGCCTGCCCATTCTTTTATATGAAGCAAAAAATCCGCCAAACCCGTCCAAAAGGAGCCTGACTTCCACTCCAGCTTTAGCGCGTTCAAGTAAAGCCACAAAAATAGCCTTGCTCATTACTCCTTCTTCCCAAATATAGGTAGTAAAATTTATTGTTTGCCGCGCGTTGCCTATAGCTCCAAGCAGGGCTGCTAAAAATTCATCGCCGTTGTTTAATATTTTTACATCTTCGCCCTGCTCAATAGGTGAGTTAGAAAGACGGGCAATCGCCTGGATAAATTCTTCCGAATCAACAGGATGGTTCTCAGTAACCGAACGTTTTTTTGTGTGGTCGCCAAAAGTAGAAAACAGCTCGAGCAAAACGTCAAAAATAGCTATAACGCCGATTAGCATTAACAGAATTTCCCACCAAGCGAGACTGCCAAAAAAATGAATCATAAAATATTTTTTTACTCCACCCCGGTATTGCCGTCTGTTTCCATGGCGCTATAAATTTCTTCCGCCAGCTGTACGGGGTCTGTCGTTTCATCGTAGCTTACATTATTATCGTCCGCCAGTTCGTGCAAACGCTCAATAGACTCCGAGGTGCCTGCCTGGGCAAGCTTTATTAACTGCTCGTAGCCTATTTGCCCGTGGTCGCCGAGCCAGTTGTAGGCGTGACCCACTTGTTTTTGGTCGGATGGGTCTTGGTTTGAATTTGGCATATAAGATAATTTAAAGATTGAAAAATTGAAAATTGAAAGATTTTATTAGCGACGTAGAGCGAGTGAAAGTTATTTTAAATAACTTTCCGAGCCGAAGGAGTCTTAATACAGGTTCAATGCTTCTCCGAGGAACCTTTATTTAAATACAACCAGGGCGAATTTTCTGGTTGAATCTATGCTTTTTGTCGCGTTGTTCCAGTCCGCGGAAGCTTTTTGCAAAATAGCAAAAGAATACTCGTTGCCGTCGCCGCTGTCGGTGCCGGGATCGTTGACTATAAAAGTGTCGCCTTTAAAGCCGCGGAGGACTATCATATGGTACGTCGGGCCCCCGTTTGCGTATTGCGGGCTTTGTAAAAGTTTGGCGTTAATGGGCAAAAGAATCGGGTGGTTGTTTAAAAGCGCATTTTTTAAATCGTCTTCCGTAAAATTAGGGATTTGCGTAATTTTTAAATTAAAAGCGCCTTCGGCCATTTGCGTAGTCGCGTCCACACCGGTATTTGCATTATAGCCTAAATTCGTTTGTTCCCAAATTTTTAAATCGTTGATGGAAGCCTGTGCCGCTGCCGCCGGCATTTTGTCTTCCGTGCCGCCGCTTAAAAATGCGTTGGCCATGGTAACGCTGGTCTCTTCGCAGTCTTCGTTGCGGCTCCAGTTATTGGTCGGCGCCTGCGCGCTAAAAGGTACCTGCAAAATTAAGCTTGAGGGCATAATTTTTGGTATTGGCGCCTTAAAAATATATAGCACGGCCGCCGCCATCACGACAAAGACCAGCCCTAAAGAAAGCATATCTAATTTTGGGTGTTCCTTTATTTCCTGTTCTATTTCCACACGACAATCATTACTTTTTTTGTCTGGTCAATGGTATTGGTTGTATGGTCCCAGTCCGCGCCTGCGTTGTGCAAAATATCAAAAGTATATGGGTAGTTTTGCCCGCGCCTGGTGCCGGAGTCGTCGGTAATCAGGCCTGTGGCAGTATAGCCGCGGATTACCAGCATATGGTAAATCGGTCCGGGCTGGGTGTAATTGGGGTTGCCAATAAGCCGGCCGTTAACCGGCAGAATAACTACGTGATGCAGGTTGATCTGGTTTTTAATATCGGCAAAAGTATAGCCGTCCTGTACCGTAGCTTTAAGCCCGTAATAGCCTGTTATCATTTGCGCGGTCTCGGCTGCCGTGGTGTCCAAATGATAACCAAAGTGGCTGTCTTCCCAGGCATTTAAATTATTCATTTCGTCGTCAACTTGCGCCGCCGGGAGAACCACGGCGGTATTGCCTGTTAAATATGCGTTAGCCATAACCGAAGCGGCTTCTTCGCAGTCTTCATTGTGGACCAAGTCCCAGTTGCCGGTTGGCGCCTGCGACGTAAAGGGGATTGGCAAATTCAGCACGGCCGGCTCGCTGGGAGCGGAAGTGGACGCAGAGGCCGGCAGGTTTTGGACTTCATTAGCCAAACTTCCGTTTCCGGTAGTTGTGGCCGACTGGTTAAATTGGTCGTTATAGTTTAAAACGCCCGGCGTTTTACCGCTAATATAATAGAAAACAATCGAAGCAACAATTATTGCCGCGATAAGGAATAAAATTGTAAGTCTTGATATTTTAAAATTTGGCATAATCATATTATAAATAGAAAACCCCTGCTCTAGCAAGGGTTTTCTATCTACTTAGTAACCGGAGCCGCTGGTTTTTGGCCAGCGAGTTCGGTTTTTACAGATGTAGTGGGAGCCGGAGTACTTGTTGTGAAATTTATATCGTCGTCCATAAATTTTTTTCACTTTAAACCCAATCTTCAGATTACAAAATAAATTGTTAATTACTTTTTAAGCATAGGCTCAATTATCCCCTTTGTATATAGCAAAAGTATGTATTACAACATAAAAGTTTAAGTTAAGCTCAAAGAAGCGTTTAGTTGCGCAATTAAGCAGTTAAATAGTTGTTTAATTATTAAATTAATGAATAAAAAAGGTAAAAAATTCATAAGAAGTGGATAACTAATTTGACAGCCATATACGTTTCCTATAATAGGGAGTACGCTTAAGTTGTTCTGTTAAATAACCGTTTAATTAGTTTAATTAATTGTAGGACTTAGGCCTTTTATTTTTTTCACTTAATGTTTTGAATAAATAGCCTAAGTCCCATGATTGGATAAAATATATATGCTTACCGACAAACAAATCATAAAAATCCGCAAGGCGTTTAACGGCGCCGGCCAAAGGGTAATTTTTAAGATACTCGGCGACGCCAACCGTTACCGCATATTTGAAATGCTGGGCAAACAGCCCAGAATCGCCGTTAGCGACATGGCAAAAATTTTAAGAATATCCATACCCCTTGCCTCCCAGCATCTTAAAATTTTAGAACAGGGGAAAATGCTGGAAAAAGAAAAACAAGGCCAAAAAGTTTATTACAAACTTAATACCGACAACCGGATTGCCCATGCCATTACCAGGGAGATTATCTGATGCAAAAAGATCAGGTTATTTTATTGGCCAGGGAATTGTTCAAAATCCGGATAAGCTCTTCCAGGGAAGGCTTTGCCCAAGACGACGGCGTCCACACAATGAAGGTAAAAGGCATTACTTCGTATGACGACCGGGCGATAAAAAAATGGTATTTGGAAGCTTTAAAAACGGCCGAAATTATAATTTTGCTTGAGGATGAATATTTAAACAATCTTAATTAAACCTAATCCAACCAATATGAAAAAAATATTATTTGTGTTTCCAATTGTCGCTTTTTTAGCCGCCGGGTGCAATTCTTCCCAGCAGGCCCAAAATCAAACTCCGGTTGTACAAAACACAAACCCAACATCTGCCCCAAATAATATTCAGGCTCCGGCTCCAACTCCGCCGGCATCTACATCTCCGCCTTCGGCAAATCCGCTTGACCTGCTGGCAACGGTTAATGTTTCCGGTTCAACCAACACCCTGCCGTACAGCATAAAAATTTTTGCGGACGGCAGTGCTTCTGTTTTTATACAAAATCAGTCCGAGCGGGATTTTAAAACCGGAACAGTTAATACGGTCACGTTCGCAAACCTTTTGCAAAAAGTCGGCGATGTCAGCCAAATAACGGGAAGTTGCTCCAAATCCGCTTCTTTCGGGACAATTACGACAATTACGTATAACGACAAGACCAGCGGCGATATTTCCTGTACCTTTACCGGCAATGTCTATAGTTTGTATCAGTTCATTAGCCAAACCCAATCTCAACTGGGTCTTGAAAAATACGTTTCCAAAAAACCAGTAGTCCAACCTTAAACTTTAAGAAGTTATTTTGGCGATTAATTATAAAGTGCCAATGAAAGGAAGCCGCTGTTTTTAGATTGCGCAAAGTATTTTTTTGAACTGGTTGTTAACTAAATAAACAAAATATGAAAAAATTTATCAAAAATTCAACAGTAGCCGCAATTGTATTAGCCGTTTCCTTTATGCTCGGTCTTGGGCCGATTGCCGCCCTCGCGGCCGGCTCGGCAACAGTAAATCTGGCAGCAGCAGGCAATTTTGTGATTCTTTCCAAAACCGGAATTTCAACCACTGGAACGACCTCCATTGTCGGAGATATTGGAATTAGTCCGGCAGCCGCAAGTTATATAACCGGATTTGCGCTGACTCTTCCTGCGGCTGGCGCATTTTCCACATCTGCCACAGTCACGGGAAAAGTATACGCCCCTGGCTATGCGGATCCAACTCCCAGCAACCTGACCGCGGCGGTACTTAACATGCAAACCGCGTACACCGACGCTGCAGGGCGTGCGCCTAATGCGACTGAACTGGGCGCTGGAAACATCGGCGGGCTGACGCTCGCCCCCGGTGTCTACAAATGGGGTACCGGCGTGATAATACCGGCAAACGTTACTCTCTCCGGCTCAGCCTCCGATGTCTGGATTTTTCAGATAGCGCAAACTTTGACTGTTAGTTCAGGAGTAAAGGTTATCCTTAGCGGCGGAGCCCAGGCCGGAAATATCTTTTGGGTCGTCGCGGGTCAAACAACGATCGGTACGACAGCTGTCTTTAATGGAAATATCCTGGACCAAACAGCGGTTGTGTTAAACACCGGCGCGAAGCTCAACGGCCGGGCACTGGCACAGACCGCAGTTACGTTGGATTCAAATTCTGTCACTGTTCCTTCCGGTGTAGTTACGACTCCTGTTCCAACCCCGCCGCCTGCACCTGCCCCTATAGCGAGCCCAACTCCCATCCCAACTCCGACGCCTGCGCCTACACCGAGCCCAACTCCTACCCCCGTTCCAGTGATAAACAATTCATCATCAAACAGTGGGGGCGGCAGTTATGGTTCTCCAATTACCCCAACCACGAATCCGGTTATTCCTGCAACTAATGGAGCTTCACCTCCTGCTTCTGCTTTCGGCCAGCAAACTCAAGTGATTACTGCTAATCTTGGAAAAGGCAATAGAGGCACCAATGTAACGATTCTGCAACAATTTTTAATTTCTCAAAATAAAGGTCCGGCTGCGGCAGCCTTGGCTAAAGCCGGCGCGACTTCTTACTTTGGCGTTCTCACTCGCGCGGCACTGGCTGAATTTCAAGGAAGCGTAGGAATTAGCCCGGCCCTGGGGAATTTAGGATCAATAACCCGGGCTTATTTAAATGTAAATTATAATAATATTAATCAAACTAAATAAAAAATTTATGGACTCATATAACTCACCCAGCACCAAACCGCTTTACCGCGGCACGCAAATTGTGTGGTATATCTTAGGTCTTTTGGAAGTAATTTTGGCGTTTCGTTTTGTGCTGAGGCTTTTCGGCGCAAACCCGGCTGCCGGATTTACCAGTTTCATCTATGGTATTACATATCCGTTTGCCGCCCCATTTCTAAGCGTGTTTAAAATTACCGATGTTAATGGCAGCGTCTTTGAATGGACAACACTCTTGGCCATGTTAGTCTATTGGCTTATTGCCTGGGGGATTGTCAAGCTTTTTCTTATGGGCAAAACCGTTTCCACCCCGGAAGCCGCGGTAAAGTTAGATAACCAGGATAAATAAAAAATTAATAATTTTTTCTCTACTAAATACTAAATTGTACGAAAAGTACTAAATACGAAACGAAAGGATTGCTTAGTTTAGTATTTCGCTCCATTTAGTATTTAGTAGAAGTAAAAAAGGAGATTTTATGGCAAAAACATCTATTGCAGGAAAAATGGCCAGGGGCGCTTTAGGCGTGGCGGCCGGAGTTGCGGCCGTCGCGGCAGGGTATTATTTTTTTGGAAAAGGCGGCAAAGCGCACAGGAAGCAAGCGGCTGCCTGGAGCAAAGAGGCCAAAATTGAAATGCTGGAAAAAATTAAACAAATGAAAGATGTCAGCAAAGATGCTTATCAAGAAGCTCTGGATGATATTTTGGCAAAATATAAAAAAATTAAAGGCATTAATCCCAAAGAACTGCAAAGTTTTGGGCAAGAGTTAATGGCTCATTGGGAAAAAATTTCCAAAGACGCGGCCAAGTTAATTAATAAAGGCCATGCCAAAAAACTTGAGGTAAAAACATGAGCGTGGAAATTGTTATTTTTTACGGCGCTTTGGTCGGGCTGATAGCCTTTAAAGTCCGAGGCTCCGGCTTTGGCTTATGGTGGGACATTTACTTAGGGGTTGCCGGTTCTGCTTTTGCCAGTTTGATGATGATTTCCGGTTACTTTTTAAATGTTTTTGCCGCGCGGGACGTAATGGGTATGAATTTATATAGCATTACCGTAGATATAACCGGAGCTTTGGCGTTAATTTACGCCGCACGGTTTTATCACGGGGCGATTCATTTTGGGCAAGGAGTGTATTTTAAACAGATGAGAATAAGATAAATAGTTTGAATCAGAAGAAAGGAGTTATATGGTAACAGATGACGATGTAAATCGGGCGGATGATGATGCAAAAGATGCCGAAAACAAGGCTAAACAAGTTCGCCAGCAGGCAATAGACGAACATCGCCAAGCCGCAAATGACGAAGAGGGAAAAGCGGATGAGTTGGAATAAAGGTCGCAGTATTAGTAATTAAACTAAACTAAATTTATGGGAATTATACTTTGGATTATTTTTGGGGCATTGGTTGGCTGGGTTGCTTCGGCAATTATGAAGAGCAATGACGGCGTGTTAATGGACATAGTAATCGGGATAGTTGGCGCGGTTTTAGGCGGCTGGATTATGAGCCTTTTAGGCCAAGGGGGAGTATCCGGTTTTAATTTGTACAGCTTTATAGTGGCTGTTGTCGGGGCGGTTGTGCTTATTGCCATTGTCAGGGCGCTTCGCCGGACAGTTTAAAAATTAATCGTTAAGTAATTAATCGTAAAATATATGTCAACTTCTAACGGAGTGGACGGACAGAATCAAAAACCAAATGGGGCGAAAAAAATTTATACCTACATTGCCGCAGGTGTTGTAGTTTTGGCGATTGTCGCCTGGGGAATTTACGCCTATAACCATAATGGCACCCAAACCGGCACTCAACAACCACCACAGCAGGCCAACTTAAATAATGCCCCAGCCGCGGCATCAACGCCTACTTCAACCCCGGTAAGTGTTCCCAAAAAACTTTCTTACGGCGCCGCAATACAAGCCTATCCTGAACGGTTTCAGTTTAGAAACGGGTGCCAAGGGACCCCGGCCACCATAGCGGTAAAAAAAGGCTCGCCCGTAATGCTGGATAACCGCAACTCCACCGCTTACACTTTTAAAGCCGACACCCAAACATTTAAAATTGCCGGCTATGATTATGCCGTGCTTTACCCGGAAGTTTTAGGTAATTTGGTGGTAACCTGTAACGGCAAAGCCAGTGTCACGCTGAACGTGCAAAAGTAGGCATAAGTTATAAGGTGTAGAGACTGGTATAGTTGTAGGTAGTTAGGACTTGGGCTAAGGCTACCGAAACCCTATTACTAACTACCACACTGGCCGCCACAACTTAAAACTTTTAACTTTTTAAAGGCATTGACACGGCATCCAATACCTGTCATACTTAAGGGGCAAAAAATATTTTAGAAAAGTCGTCGAATTTCACAAATATATATAATTTGCAATTTAATTTTTAAGCTTACAAATCCATGCAAGGCGTAATTAAGAAAAAGATTGACAAGGGCTTCGGTTTTATTACCGTCCCGGGCCAGGAAAAAGATTTATTTTTCCACAGCAAGTCTTTGGTCGGTGTTACCTTTGATGAACTTCAGGAAGGCGATAGTGTCACCTTTGACGTAGAAGATTCTCCAAAAGGCCCCAACGCGGTCAATGTTCAGCGCGCTTAATTTAATCGGGACTGTTGGCGAATGTCATTTTTGCCCAAAATTCGTTTTTTGGGCAAATCGGCCAAAAAAATTTCTCCGCTTGCCTTTCAGGCAAACATCAAAATTTATTTTGCCCGCTTTGCCTCAAACATCAAATTTTGTTTCAAAAAGCCCATTCGCCAACAGTCCCTTAGCGTAAATAAAAATTCCCCTTCCGATATTATCGGCGGGGGAGTTTTATTATGGTCACACATCTTCGGCGTCATTCCGAGGGAGCGCAGCGACCGAGGAATCTCAACAATGAGATTCTTCACTGCATTCAGGATGACGCCAAAAAAATTATCAGAACGATTTATTTCAGCAAACTTTTTAAATTGGCAATCTTTCCTTCCGTAATGTCCCATTCGTAAATATCGGCGTTGGCAATGTCTTTATCGGTATCCAGGCCGCGGTAAATTCTGGGAATATCGGGGAAGTGGAAAAGCAGCAGCCGTATGACCCCGTTGTGGGTAATTATCCCTACGTTTTGTCTGTCGTGGTTGGAAATAATATCCAAAATCGCGCTCACTGACCTTTGCCTGACGTCTTCCACGCTTTCGCCGCCAAAGGGGCGGTAGTCATAGCTTTGCATGGCTTCCAGTTCATGATTGTTCGGCAAAATTTTATCCCATTCTTCTTGGCTTTTGCCGCTTAAACTGCCAAAGTCCCGCTCGCGCAGGCGGAAGTCGTGGTAAACGGGAACAGGCTCTTTTAGGCTTTTGTTTATAAGCGCCGCGGTTTCTTCCGAGCGCAAAAGATAGGAAGTAAAAAGAATGTCTAAATCCAGAGCTGTGATTATTTTGGAGATTTTTTGGATTTGCAAAATTCCCTGGGTGTCCAGGTAGTCGTTAATTTGTACGCCCTGTCTGATTTTCTGTTTGTTGCTTATGGTTTCCCCGTGGCGGATAAAGTATAGGGTAGTGGAGCTTCTAATTTTCATTGATTATAATTTAGAATATGTGCGCTTTACTAAGCTTGCGGACATAAATTATTCTAATTATTCTAATTATTCTAATCATTCTAATTAACCTAAATAAATCCTAAACCCAAATGCCTAAACTTTTTAGACATTTTGGCATTAGTCATTGTTTAGAATAATTAGAGCAATTAGATTAATTAGATCAATTTAATTTTTTTGATTTTTTCTTAGCCGCTGATTTTTTTGCTCCCAATCTGCCGGCTTCCTTGGCAATTTTTTTCCAATGGCCCTTTAGTTCCCGGCCAAAAGCCTGCAGTTCCTTGGGGTCAATATTTTTGGCCTGTTTGTATTTGGTCAAAACTTCTTGGGCCGCTTTGTTGTAAGTTTGTTCGCTGACAGCCTTCATTTTTGTGATTTTTTGCAGCATCTCGCCCTTGGCTTTTTTGCTCCAGCCGGAAAGCTGTTTAAGATGTTTTTTGCCTTCTTTGCCGGAAAAATAATACCCGGCCGCGACCGCCGCAACAGCAGCAAGCCCCAACCCAGCGGCAATTTTACCGGCAGATGATTTTTTTTTCATGGAATATCCTTTGTTACTTCTACTAAATACTAAATTGTACGAAAAGTACTAAATACGAAATTTCAAGTTTAGTATATTTAGTGCCTTTTAGTATTTATTAGTAGAGAATAATTTACTTTTTTTTCCTTAAATTATTAAAAAAACTCCAGAAGTATTTCATTTTCGCGCCTTTGTCCCTGACGTTCTGGCGCAGGTCGGATAAGTCTTGGGCAATCAAATCGGCTTCGCTTTTTGCTTTCTTGGAAATATATTTAATATCATTGGAAATTTTGATTATGTAAATAATCAACACGGCCAAAAGCAAAGTTAAAATTACTACCGCCAAGGTGGTTACGAAAAAGAAAACATCCATTTTGTAGAATTCGTTCATAGGGTTCAAAGATATTAATTGATATTAGAATATTGAGATATTAATTGTTTTTTGAATATCAACAAATATCTATCAATATCAACTTAATATCTTTTATTTGTAATACTCTTTTATCTCAAACAGGAAATACATGGAGACAACCACATTGATTATCAGGCCGATAATATTTCCGCCCACCAGCTGGCCTACGGCGCCCACCAAAACGGCGTAATAAACCAAATGCCAGCCTTTTAGGCTGCGCTTAAACAGTCCGGGCAAAGCCGCTGCCTCTAGTATTAAGGCGGCGAGGCTAATTAGGCCTTCTAGCATGTACATTGGACTGTAAACATAACTGCTGTAAACATAACCGCCGTACACCACGGTTGTATGATTAAAAAAGGCGGTTAGACCTAAAGCCGCCAAAATCAGCGGCAGGGTCAAAACCATTAATACTAAAGTAATCCAGGGGCCGAATTTTACTACCCACTCTTTAAAGCCAGGCGGCAAATGAAACGGCGCTTTTTTGTGGAGGTATGTGTCAAAAAAGTCCTCCATTTGCTTAAGGAAGCCGTGTGCTTGCGGGGTTCCCGCATTAGGCGTTTGTTGCGTGTCCATATGATTTTTGTTAATGGTTGTTTGTGTCTTTAATATCAATAAATATCAAATAATATCTATCAATATCAGTTATTTTAATTATATCACGTTTTTCCGTATCTACTAAATAATTCCTCTAAAATGTGCTGATAGTTTTGGCGGATGGCTTCGTCGTGCCCGACTTCCAAAACCTCGTCGTTAATGTTTGTTGCGGCCGTTGTCCAGTTATAGGAGCCGCTGGCATAAGCTTTGTCCGTAACCAGCGCCTTCATGTGCATAATGCCTGTGTGATCCTGCTCATAAACCGGGATGCCGTCATTACGCAAAGCGTCTATTAACGCTTTTTGCCCGGGAGCCTGGCCGTATTGGTCGCGATCGGTAATGCCAATTACCGTGAGCCCGCGGTATTTGGCGGCCAAAAGCGCCTGCTCAATGTCCTGCCGGGTAAAAGTATAAACCGCAAAGTAAACGAATTTATCCGCATCCCTTATTTGGTTGATAATTTCTTCGTTAAGCGGATGGTCCTGGTTATAGTAAACGCTTATCTCGTGCGCCGGTTCGTAAATGCGGGTGTGGTATATTTGTCCTATTAGTCCTATCAGTCCTATTATAATAAGAAGATAAATTATATCTTTTTTGTTTTTCATGACTTTAATTTCTAATTATACTAATTATTTTAATTGACCTAAATAATATCTAATGGTCAAATTTCTAGATCTACAAAGCGTGAACAGTTAGAGTTTGGGTATTGGGATCTATTTAGAATAATTAGGGCAATTAGGTCCGCCTCGGCTCGACGCCGAGTCGAGACGGGTTAATTAGAATAATTTTTGATTTCCTTTTGCGCCTCGCGTTTTTTAATATATTCTCTCTTATCCGCCTTCTTTCTTGCTTTCCCCAAACCGATCCTGATTTTTAATAATCCCCGGTTGCCCTGGAAAATTTCCAAGGGCATTATTACCAGGCCTTTTTCTTTGCCCAGCAATTTGTTGATTTCCGATTTATTTAACAAAAGCTGTCTGGTTTTAGTCGGCAAATATTTTTCGTCGGGCGCGTATTTGTAAGGGCCAATATGGCAGTTTATCAGGCTTGCGCCGGTGGGGGAGACGGTAACATAACTGCCGGCCATAGATACATTGCCGCCTTTTACGGATTTAACCTCGGCGCCGGTCAATACCAAACCGGCACTAAAGCTTTCTTTAATGTCGTAGTCAAAATGCGCTCGTTTGTTGTCGGCAAAGATTTTCATGGTTTGGGTTCCTCCCCTTATTTATAAGGGGAGGTTAGCGCGCCCTGCACCGGAGTTTGACGACTGGTGCAGGGGAGGGGATATTATTATCAAGCATTTAATATCACCCCCTAACCCCCTCTTAAAATAAGAGGGGGAAAGACTGCGCGATATTTGTAATATTTTATCACTGTTTCACTTTTTTGGCTATTTTATGCTATAATAAATTAACTTTATGCCAAGTGAAACATCTAAAATTTTTATAAGCCAGCTTTTATCTTCAGCCTTGTCCAAGCTTAAATTGACTCCGCACTTGGGCATTTTAGATATTACCGCGCCGCCTGATCCGGCCTTTGGCGACTATTCCAGCAATGCGGGCTTAATACTGGCAAAAAAATTGAAAACAAAGCCTAAAGAGGTTGCCGGCAAAATTATTGAAGAAATAAAAAAGGCAGATTCGGAAGGCAAGTTGGAAGCCGTTACGGAACAGGGCGGGTTCATAAATTTTAAACTTTCCCAAAAGTTTTTACTGGAAAATTTGGGCGAAATAAATGAGCAAAGGGATTTATACGGTTGCTCGGTGGCGGGCGAAGGCAAAACTATTGTATTGGATTATTTCCAGAACAACGTGGCCAAGTTGCCGCATGTGGGGCATTTGCGCTCCGCGGTAAACGGCGATTGTCTGCTTAGGGTATTGAAATCTCAGGGTTATAAAACCATCAGCGATACCCACATTGGCGACTGGGGCGTGCAATTCGGCATTTTGCTTTACGCTTTTAAAACTTTAAAGCCGGATATGGATGTTTTGGATAAAGATCCGATAAACGGGCTCAGCAAACTTTATGTGGAGATGTCGGCGAAAATTGAAGCAGAGCCCGAGTTGCGGGATTTGGCCAAAAAGGAATTTAAGAAGCTGGAGGACGGCGACGAGCAAAACCGCAAGCTTTGGCAGTGGTTTGTGGATGAGTCCTTAAAAGATTTTGAAAAATACCGCCAGCTTTTGGATGTCTTGCCGTTTGATTATAATCTTGGCGAAAGTTTTTACGAAAAGCATATGCCGGAAGTTTTGGCGGAATTCCAGGAGAAAAAACTCATCAGTACGGGCGAGACGGGGGAGTTGTACGTGGATTTGGAAAAGTTTGGGCTAGGCAGATGCATTTTGGTAAAAAGCGACGGCGCCACTACGTATCACTTGCGCGATTTTGCCACTTATATATACCGCAAGCAAAAGTTCAATTTTTACAAAAATTTGTATGTTGTAGACAACCGCCAGTCACATCACTTTAAACAGCTATTTAAAGCTTTGGAGCTCGCCGGATATCCGGCGGAATATGACAGTTTCCATGTTGAATTTGGCTTTATGAGCCTGCCGGAAGGGGCGATTTCCACGCGCAAAGGCAATACCATCAGCTTAAAAAATTTGTTTGAAGAGGCGCAAAAAAGGGCGGAGAAAATTATAGAAGAAAAGAATCCGGATTTGGAAAACAAATCATCGGTGGCAAAAGAGGTGGCTTTGGCAGCCATAAAATATTTTGACCTTTCACATAATCGAAAAACCGAGATCGTATTTACCTGGGACAAGGCACTTTCGTTTGAAGGTAACACCGGCCCGTATTTGCAATATACGCACGCGAGGATACACGGAATATTAAGAAAAGATTCCATCGGTGGGCGTCATCCTGAACGGAGTGAAGGATCTCAAACTAAGAATGAGATTCTTCGGTCGGATGCACTCCCTCAGAATGACGCCGGTGTTTTAAGTCCTCTTGAACTCTCCGTCCTCCGCAAACTCGTCCAATTTCCCGAAGCCGTTGCCCAGGTTGCGGGTGATTATTTGCCCAACCTATTATGCAATTATCTGTTTGAACTTTCGCAAAGTTTTAATTCTTTTTACCAGGAAGTTCCGGTACTTGCGGAAAAAGACGACCAGTTGCGGTCATTCCGCCTTCAACTAATAACCGCCACAGCCCAAGTTTTAAAAAATGGTTTATATTTATTGGGGATAGAGGCTCCGGAGGAAATGTAAACCGCTGATAAATCGCTGATTGCTACACTGATACATCGCTGATGTAGCGTGCCGATTTATCGGCTGTTATAAATTAAGTAACAAATATGTATAAAATTATATCAAAAATATTGGGCTTGATTTCTGCTATAATTTTTGGCTATTTGACGTATGTCTCCCTAAGCAATCAAAGTATATTTGGTGTCTTAATTGAATCCGATGGTGTTTTCGTAAATATAGTTATTGTTTTATCGATTATTTTTACTGTTGTCAGTTTGATTTTTCTGGCGTATCTTTTTACAAATAAAATTAATGAACGTAGACAGTTTTTGTTTAGCATTATTTTATTGATTGTATCGTTTGCGTTTTTAAGTACAACTAACTTTATTGCTCTCAGCAAAATACATTCCTTAATAATTGCAAATTAATTTTATGGCTGAAGAAAAATCACAATCAAGCGCCCCGAATTTTGATAAGTTAGAGAAAGAGATATTAAAGTTTTGGGACGAGAATAAGATTTTTGAAAAGTCTCTGGAACAAACTAAAGACGGGGAGCCTTTCATTTTTTATGACGGGCCGCCTTTTGCTACGGGCTTACCGCATTACGGCAGTATTTTGCCTTCCGTCATCAAGGACGCGATTCCGCGCTACCAGACAATGAAAGGAAAATTCGTCAGAAGGCGCTGGGGCTGGGATTGCCACGGTTTGCCCATTGAAAACATTGTTGAACAACAACTAAGAATTTCCGGCAAGAAACAAATAGAAGAGCTGGGTGTGGATGTGTTTAACCAAAAATGCCGCGAAAGCGTTTTGCGGTATGCCGAAGAATGGGGCAAGACTATTAAGCGCATTGCCCGCTGGGTTGATTTTGACAATTCCTACAAAACCATGGACACCAGCTATCAGGAATCGGTCTGGTGGGCGCTTAAGCAGATTTGGGAAAAAGGTTTGATATACGAAGATCGTAAAGTTCTTTTGTACTGCTCGCGCTGCGAAACGCCGATCTCCAATTTTGAAGTGGCCATGGACAACAGCTATAAAGACATAACCGAGGAATCGGTTTACTCCAAATTTAAAATGCCTAAAGGGCAAAGAATTTTAAACGATCTTACAAACGACAAAACTTACGCGCTTGCCTGGACGACCACGCCGTGGACATTACCGGCCAACACATCTTTAAACGTCGGCCCGGATATCAAATACGTGATGGTGGAGCAGAACGGAGAGCGGTACATTCTTGCCAAAGACCGTCTCTCTATATTAAACGGCGAATACGAGTTGGTTTCGGAATTTCCAGCCCGGGCTTTGGCGGGTTTAAAGTATGAGCCGCCGTATCCGGGCATTATTCCCGACAACGGCAAAGCCCATAGGATTTACATAGAGGATTTTGTGACAGTGGAAGACGGAACCGGATTGGTACATAGCGCGGTTATGTACGGTGAAGAAGATTTTTTGGCCGCAAAAAAAAGCGGCTTGCCGCAAATTCCCAGCCTCAACCATAAGGGGCGGTATTTTGATGAAGCGCGCATACCGGAGCACTTGCGCGGCGTGTTCTTTAAGGACGCGGAAAAAATTGTGCTAAAAGAGTTGGCCGAAAAAAATCTTGTGTATAAAACCGAAAGCTACACCCACAGCTACCCGCATTGCTACCGCTGCGGTACCCCGCTGTTTTATAACGCTTTGCCGGCGTGGTTTATTAATATCCAAAAAATCAAGCCGGAACTGGTAAAAAATAATGAAGACATTAACTGGTATCCCGAGCATTTAAAAAATGGTAGATTTAAGCAGGGGATAGAAAACGCGCCGGATTGGAATATTTCCCGCAACCGCTTTTGGGCTACGGCTTTGCCGTTTTGGAAATGCGGGAACAAAGAATGCAAGAATGTGGTTTGTGTTGGTTCGGTACAGGAATTAAAAGAAAGAGCGGTTAATTTTCAGGACATCTACCCACGGCGTCATTCTGAGGGAGTGCAGCCGACCGAAGAATCTCAAACTCAAGGTAAAGAGATTCTTCACCCCTCGGATGCACTCGGGGTTCAGAATGACGCCGATATCGACCTTCATCGCCCCTACATCGATCGTGTATTTTTAAAATGCGATAAGTGCGGTGGACAAATGAATCGTATTTCCGAAGTCGTAGACTGCTGGGTGGAATCAGGCTCTATGCCGTTTGCGGAACTCCACGCGCCGTTTGAAAACCGCGATTTGTTTGAGCAGCGTTTCCCGTCGGATTTTGTGGTGGAATATATTCCGCAAACCCGCGCCTGGTTTTACGTGATGCACGTGGTCTCCAGCATTTTGTTTGAGCGCGCGCCGTTTAAAAATGTGGTAACCACCGGCACAATTTTGGCCGAAGACGGCAGCAAAATGTCCAAGAGCAAGAATAATTATCCTGACCCGAATTTGGTAATAGAAAAATACGGCGCCGACGCTTTGCGCTTTTATTTGCTGACCAGCCCGGTGGTTATTGGCGAAGACCTGAATTTTTCCGAAAAAGGGGTGCAGGAAATAAGCCGCAAAGTCAATATGCTGGCCTATAACGTCTGGAGTTTTTTGCGCCTTTATACCAAAGACAAATTCAGCGCGCAGCCGCCGGCGTCCGAAAATATTTTGGACAAGTGGATAGTTTCCAGGTTATCGCAAGTAAATAAACAGGTTACGGAATATTTGGATGCTTACGATACCGTGCGCGCGGGCAAAGCCATCACCGCATTTATCGACGAACTGTCAACCTGGTATTTGCGCCGCAGCCGCGACCGCATAAAAAATAACGACGATGCGGCAAAAACCGCATTGTCAACTTTGGCTTTTGTTTTAATAGAGCTTTCCAAAATGTTGGCGCCGTTTATGCCATTTTTGGGGGAGTATATTTATCGCGATTTGACGAGTTTAGAATCTGTTCATTTAACATCGTGGTCCGCGGAAATTCCTGGCGATGATGAGCCCGTAAGGCAAAAAATGTCTTTTGTCAAAGAATTGGTGGAAGCCGCGCTGTCTTTGCGTAAAGAAAAAAATATCAAAGTTAGGCAACCGTTGGCAGAGGTGGAATATTATATAAAGAATAAAGATCACGCTTTGGATGCGGAGTTTGAAAAATTACTGGCCGATGAATTAAACGTAAAACTGGTAAGCAACCGGCAGGATTTTGTGCAAAAGGGCGGTTGGGCATACAAAGAAACCCCAAATTTCAAATTGGAGCTGAATTTAGAATTGAACGACGAACTTAAGCAGGAAGGCGCGGCGCGCGAACTGGAGCGGCAGATCCAGGATTTAAGGAAAAAGAGCGGGCTTAAGGTAGGCGAGCTAGTGGACGTTTTTTACAACACGCAAGACGAAAAATTGGAAGAAGCTTTGCTCAAATTGGTTGACCGTAAAAAAACTTTTGTCAGCCAAATCAGCAAGAGCCTGGAAGTGGAAGTGGATTTTGAAGCCCAAAACCAAATTGACGGCAAGCCGGTATGGCTGGGCATGGTAAAGATATAATGAGCGAATTGTTAAAAACAAAAAATCAGATTATTCCCTATAAGGTCAGGGTAAGCGCTAGGGCAAGAAGAATGAGGATTAGCGTCGGTTGTGAGGCCGGCGTGGTTGTTACTTTGCCGTGGGGTTTTAATGAGCTGGCCGCAAAAGAATTTGTGAGCAAAAAAACGCAGTGGATACTCAAGAGCCTGCAGTATTTTGAGCATTTCAAGGGCAGGGTCTTTTTTAAATCCGGAAAACGCGAGTATGTAAAAAATAAAGTTCAGGCGCTGGAATTGGCAAAGCGCAAAATTTTGCAATGGAACGCGATTTATGGTTTTGCTTATAATCGTGTGGGTGTTAAAAATCAAAAAACCCGCTGGGGGAGTTGCTCAAAGAAAGGTAACCTGAATTTTAATTACAAAATTATCCGTTTGCCCGAATATTTAACCGATTATCTGGTGGTGCACGAGCTGTGCCATTTAAAAGAGTTTAACCATTCCGGGAAATTTTGGGAATTGGTGGGGCAAACTATGCCTAATTATAAAAAGTTAAGGCGGCAGTTGCATCGTTTTGGGGTTGGGTTTTCTTAATTTGTTGTCGTGTAGCGCGCCCATTTATGGGCTGGTCCCAAAATAAGACAGCCGATAAATCCACCTCGGCTCGCGCTCGCCTCGATTCGACAATCGAGTCGAAGCGGGCCGAGCGAGACGGGTCGGCACACTACATCTATTTGATATGTATTCTTTTAGAAATAATGTCATCAGCTTTGTAAAAAGCGTGCCGCGCGGCCGCGTGGTTAGTTACGGGCAAATAGCCGCGGCTTGCGGCAGCCCGCGCGCGGCCAGGCAGGTTGGTACTATTTTAAGATCGCTTAACATATCAGCGGACAATTGGGGCCCCCAAATTTCCAAACAAGCAATTCAGAGGGGAAATTTGGGGAAAGGTGCAAAGTTCCGAAGGCCGAAGCGGGCAAAAAACTCTTTGCACGCGGAGGCCGCAGGAACTATTGCCCCGTGGTGGCGCGTGCTGAATAATAAAGGTATAATTAGCATAAAGGGGAACTGGACTGCGACAAAAGAAGTGCAACGCGAATTATTATTGGCTGAAGGGATAAGAGTTTCCAAAAAATATGCCTTGGATATAAAAAAATATCGATGGAATAAATGAAAAATAAATCGGGGTTTACCCCGCCCCCACTTTTCACTAATTATGAATAGACTTAAGCGTACATTTGGGATATCCAATTGTCAGGTTAGCGATAACCGCCCATTCTTAAAAAGTGGAGCGGGGGTTACCCAAGCACCACTTTTTTCTGATATCAATGATAGAGACAGTAAAACTGTTGCGCCAATTAAAGTTATTGAACAAATTCAATCAATAAAAAGTGGTGCGGGGTTTACTTTAATAGAATTATTGGTGGTAATTGCGATTATCGGGCTTTTGGCCAGCGTAGTATTATTTGCCGTCCAACCGGCAAGAATGAAAGCCAGGGACGCAAAACGCAAAACCGACATGGCGCAAATGGGACAGTTTCTTTATACGTCTTCTTGTTATATGCCTAACGCGGGCGCCGGCGATTACGATTTAAGCCAGCTGTTGCCGGAGTTGGAAGCCAAGTATCCGCAACTTGCCCAGTACTCCTTACTTTTGCCTCACGATCCGAAAACCGGAAGCGGCGACCAGACTAACTACCGCTACCTTGTGACAGCGGACGGCCACTGCGTGCTTTATGCCAATTTGGAAAATGAAAACGAGCCCATAACCCTGCCCAATATTTCCGCCGTAGATCCCGGTCAAGGCCAGGGGGTTTTAAAAACCTCCAATTATGGCCCTAATGGAACTAATATTTATTACCAAATCGGAAAATAATTAGCATCAAAATTTTATGGAAAATTTTGAAACAGCTGTTTTTGGCGGAGGATGTTTTTGGTGCACCGAAGCCATTTTTCAGGGCTTAAAAGGCGTGGAATCGGTTTTGCCCGGATATTCCGGAGGACATGTGCCGAATCCGACTTATGAGCAGGTTTGCGAAGGTAACACCGGCCACGCCGAAGTGACCAAAATTGAATTTGATCCGGCGATTATAAAGTTTGAAGTTTTGCTGGAAGTATTTTTTGCCACGCACGACCCGACCACATCAAACCGGCAGGGCAACGATGTTGGCGAGCAGTACCGCTCGGTAATTTTTTACACCACGCCGGGGCAAAAACAAACCGCGGAAAAATATATTTCAGAGGCGCAAAAAGGTTTTGCCTCGCCCATAGTTACCCAAATTGTTCCTTTTGATAAATTTTACGAGGCGGAAAATTACCACCAAAACTATTTTGCCAAAAATCCGGACAAGGCTTATTGCCAATTTGTCATTAACCCAAAATTGGAAAAATTTAAAAAGAAATTCGCTAATTTGTTAAACTAAGTTTAAAGTGCAATTTTCCTCCCCTTAGAATAAGGGGAGGCTAGGAGGGGATATAATCACCAGGTTTTAATATCACCCCCTCCGCCGTCGCTTCCGATTTCGCACAAGGCTACGTCGGACAAGAAAGCTATGGCGGACAGGTAGCCCCCGCTTACATTAAGAGGGGGGATTGTAAGAAGCGATAATACCATTATGCCCGATACAATAAAAAATCCAAAGCTGAAAAAAATTATCCAGTGGGCCCTGTTGGTAATCCTAACAGGCATTTTGGCCGTCAGCCTTTATATTTTTGTCGGCAAGTTGGAAAGTTTAAGGCTGCGCGGTTATATTAGAGGGCACTTTAGGCATCAAACGGCGGTGCAAAAAATTACCCCGGACCAAATTAGGGGCTGGATGACTTTCCGTTATGTAAATATGGTATTCGGCATGCCACCCGCATATTTGCAAAACTCGCTAAACATAAAAGACAGCCACTATCCCAATATTTCTTTAGACGCTTTGGCCAAACAACAAAAACTAAGCTCCGTGCAGATGTTGGCCAAAACCGCGGCCGCAGTCAAAAGTTTTACTATCAAACCTAATCCCTAAACCCTTCTCTAAGTGTTAGCAACATTACTTTCCTACGTTTTACTTTATAAGTACCCTGCCATTTTCGTGATTACTTTTTTTGGCGCTTTTGCGCTGCCTCTTCCTTCCGGCAGTGTGCTTATGGCTGCCAGCGCTTTTGCCGTGCAGGGTTATATGAGTTTTCCTTTGGTGCTTTTAACCGGCATAGCGGGCAACATGGCGGGGGACAGTTCCGGCTACTGGCTGGTCAGGCGTTACGGCTTAAAGGTCCTGGATAAAATGCGCCTTGGCGGATTTTTCAGCAAAAACAGGCTGGACGGAGCGAGAAACCAAATAGACAAGCATCCGATTTTAACCATTTATTTTAGCCGGTTTATGACGGGTATTGCCCCGGCGGTCAACGTTGTGTCCGGAATTACCCGATTGCCGTATAAAAGATATTTGTTGTTTGAATGTTTGGGGGAGATTACCGAATGTTCCTGTTTTTGCGCCATAGGTTATATTTTTGGCAGCAATTGGGAATACGTCAGCCAGCTTTCCGGAGGGTTTTGGGTAATTATTTTGGCTGGCATGCTCACCACCTTCGTAATCGGCGGGATGATATTCAAGAAGCGGTGATTTAAAAATGAAATATAACATGTGCTAATTCGCACGAATTAGCACATGTTATAAAATTGGAGAGTGTGATGGAAAATAAAGGAATTTTGGGCAATGCGAAAAAGCATTTAAAAAATGCCGATAAAGTTTTGGCCAAGATTATCGCGAAAGTTGATCTAAAAGAACGCAAGGCTCATAAACGCTACTTTGAATCTTTGTGCGAGGCCATAATCAGCCAACAGCTCTCCGGCAAAGCCGCGGCTACTATTGAAAAAAGATTTGTCGCGCTGTTTGGCGCTAAATTTCCGCCGCCGCGCCAAGTTTTGCGGAAATCCGACGCCAAGTTAAGATCGGCGGGACTTTCTTTCCAAAAGATTGGTTATATAAAAAGTCTCGCAAAACTGGTTAAAAGGGGGGAAATTGATTTTAAGAAGTTTGAGAAAATGGGCGACGAAGAAATTATTTTATTGCTCATCCAAGTTAAAGGCATCGGCCGCTGGACCGCGGAAATGTTTTTGATGTTTTGCCTAAATCGTCCGGACGTTTTTTCCCACGGCGACTTAGGTTTGAAGAATGCAATAAAAAAATGGTATAAACTGGATAAAGACCGCCATCCCAAGAAATATCATCGCTTGGTGGAATCTTGGAGCCCCCACCGAACAACAGCTGCCAGATATTTGTGGGCCAGCCTGGATCGATTGACAAGAATTAAAAGAATGACCCGTCTCGCTCGGCGCGAGCCGAGGCGGACATGAGTGACAAGAATATGCTCCGCGTTTCATTCTTGTCAATCATTTAAATCATGTCATTCTTGTCAATCGTTATGTTTGTTCATCAAAAGGCACGCCCCGTTTATGCAAAAACGTTTGCCGGTGGTGTCGGCCGGGCCATCATCAAAAACGTGGCCAAGGTGCGAGCCGCAGTTGGAGCAGGTAACTTCAGTCCTGGCCATACCAAATTTGTCATCGCGATGAAACTCCACCGCTCCCGGTATGGCCTGGTCAAAACTCGGCCAGCCGGTGCCGCTGTCAAATTTTGCATCAGAGGCAAACAGCTCTTGTCCGCAAACCGCACAGGCAAACATGCCCTTGTCATGCTCGTTTAACAGAGGGCTGCTAAAAGGCGCTTCCGTCCCTTTTTCCCGCAAAATTTTGTATTGCTCGGGCGTAAGTTTTTTCTTTAGTTCTTTTTCGTTTATTTGTATTTTGTCATCATCGCTCATATGTATTTCCTTTCTTTTGACTTGTTTTCTTATATCTATCTTATTTTACGTAAAATCGGCACAATTTGTTGCAATTAAAACATCGCCCTTATATAAAATTAAAAGTTTTTGTCGGAAATTTTTGGTTGCAGGAAAATAAATGCGCCCATTGCGATAAAAGTTATTATTGCCGCAAAGCCAAAAGCGTAAGTCGGATGAAGCACCCATAACGCGCCGGCAATCGCGGAAGCCGGAAGATAAACAAGCCCGGTGGTAAAATTGTACATGCCTATGGCGGTGGCGCGCCGGTCTTTTTCAATATCGGCAATAAACGCCTTGCTTTGGGCCTCGTCTATGCTGTAAAAAACTCCGAAGAGTATAAATAAGACTATGACTTCCCATTTTTGCGTGGTAAAAACAAAACCTAAGCACATTATAATGTAGATCAGATATTCAAGAATAATAATGGACTTTCTGCCGATAAAATCCCCAAGTTTTCCCACGGGCACCGCGACAATTACGAACGCTACATTAAAAAGCGCGTAGAGCAAGACGACATCTTTTATGGAAAAACCGATGGTATACGCCCGCAACAGCAGAAATCCAAAACTAAAGTAGGCCAGCGAAAATATTCCCGCCGGAATCAGGAACAGTTTAAAACTGTTGCTTAATGTCCCCCATGCTTTAAAAATATTTTCCCGTTTGGGCGCTTGCGTGGGGTGGTCTTTCATAAAGGCAAGGACAATTACCGCTAGCGCCGCCGCAATCACCGCTCCTATAAATAAGATGTGAAAAGCGCGCAGGTTTTGGCCGAACCTGTTTAAGACATAGTATGCCAAAAGCGGGCCTAAAATTGCGCCGGATTTGTCCAGGGCTTTATGCACGCCGAAAGCGTACCCCCTGGAGGATTTTTCCGCTACGGCCGAAAGCCACGCGTCCCTTGGCGGCCCGCGAAAACTTTTTCCCAGGCGCTCAATAACCCTAAATATAACCAGGGCCGTTACGGAATTGGCAACGAGCAATGTTGTTTTTGCCAAAGTGGAGAAAAGATACCCAAGTAAGGTAAGCGGTTTATTTTTGCCGGACCTGTCCGCCAGCCAGCCGGCCAGGTAGTCCAGAGAAGACGCGGAAAAATCCGCCAAGCCTTCCACTACGCCTAAAAGCGCGGCGGAGGCGCCGGCGACAACCGTAAAGAAAATAGAGAATACGGAAAAAATCGCTTCGGAGCTGACATCCGTGAGAAAGCTGACTATTCCGAGTTTAATTACGTCGGGATGGACGTTTAATAAGTTTTTTTTCATCGATAAGCAGCCATTATAGTTAAATGTTAGTTTTAATCATTATAGCAAAAAATCGCCCCGTATGGCGATTTTTAATATTTTTATACTTGGGGTGCCCAACGGGATTTGCACCCGTGATGACGCTTCCACAGAGCGTCGTGTTACTGCTACACTATGGGCACCATGATATTTAGAAAGTTTTTCTGTCGTGGATTAGATAATGGCAATTTCTGCATAGCCAAATCAAATTTGTTATATCGTTGTTTTTTCTGTTGTGGTCCAAGTGGTGTATTACTAAAACTCTTTTGTCTTCCATTCCGCAGTGTTTGCATATGGCTGGAATTTTAAACTTAGCCATAATCCGCGGGTAAATAAATTCGCCGCCTTTCCAGTTTGGATGTTTCGGTCCGGAGTATTTTTTATTTCTCCATAATGTTTGGCAGGATTTCGTGCAAAAATATGTTTTACTTTGGGAATGTATTAACGCTTTAGGCATTTTCCACACCTCTTTGCCGCAAGAATGACAAAGGACATATTTGCCCTTTCTTTGTCCTAAATGCTTGCATGTTAAAGAGCAATACTTACCGCAACCCGACTTCAAATGAGAAGGTTTGACGTAGAAAGATTTGTCACAGATTTTACAATTGACTTTTGGCATGCTTCAATTATCCCATGCCTGGAATATAGGGTCAACAAACCGTTCTGTGGAAAATCCCGGTGTCACACCCTATAAAGATCGCGCGTAACTTAAAAACTCTTACACAGATTTGGTAAGAGCTTAATACTATCTGCTGTGTCAGATAGCAACTTGTATTTGATTACAGGGGTATTATAGCCGATTTAGGCGGGGGAGTCAACGCAATTGAAAATAAAGGTTCGCTCTTCGCCCGCCTTGACTCGGCGAGGCAGGTAGAACCCCAAGGAGCCTTTATTTTATACCTTTGAACGCAAAAGACATCAACACTATAGTTAACGCATTAAGAATTACTAATGTTATTATGTTTTGTGTGCGGGATGGAAGGGGTCTTATTAAAATATAAACCGTGTAGATTATTGCGACAATCGCCGCGCCAATAAAATTTCCTTTTACCATATTCTATAATTTTGGTTAATTTCCGTCCGCCTTAGGCGGACGGACCCGCCTCTGGCGGGAAATACTTCGACCTTTAACGGTTATTATATTCCGGATGCTTAGACCAGGCCATAGCCGAAAACAGGCCCATAAGTAGTGCCCCTACGGCAAATAGCGCAAATGCTCTATACTCATGAGTTTGCACATGACCGAAGTAAAGAAAAACAGCGGCTACCACAAAATTAATCCAACCCCAGCATACATTAACTACGGCCGACGAAGGCTTGCCGAATGGGGTTTGGTGCTTTTGTCCCATCACACCTTTAATAAAATGAGGAACTCCGTTTGCCGCAAATAAACCTGCTAAAAAGCTAAATACATATAATTGCCACATATTAAATCCTGTTTATTATTATCTTTTGAATGCAAAAGACAGTAACACTATAGTTAACGCATTAAGAACTACTAATACCAATGCTGTTTGCCAGCGCGTTGGAAGGGGATGCCACGCAATAAAGACAGTGTAAATTATTGCAACAATCGCCGCGCCGATAAAATTTCCTTTTACCATATTTTTATAATTTGGGTTAATTTCCGTCCGCCTTAGGCGGACGGACCCGCCTCTGGCGGGAAATTCTCCGACCTTTAACAAATTGAATTATTTTTTTAAGTCATTATGTTTCATTCGCGCCATGATCAATTTTTTAATAAGCGCAACCGGGAGTTTTTTGAGAGGAAAATGTATGGCGGACTTAGTTGTTATGTATGCCTTTAGCTCCTTAGCATAATCGGCGATGATGGGCGGAGGAATGTAAAAGCCAATATATCCTCGCATAGCGGCAAAATAAACCAGCCGCCCTTTGTAATCGTAAAATGGCATGCCGTAACTAATGCGCTCAAAAGCCGCGGGCGCGGTTTTCTTAATTAAAGCGCGAAGTTTTTTTAAGCCGCTTCGCATTTCTTTAGGCGCGTGCTCTATATATTGGTTTACGTCCTTTGCACGTTTCATAAGATTCTTTTTACCAATTAGGTATTTATGGCTTGCTTGATTGCGGCTTCCAGTTCGCCGGGGGCATTTGTCCCTATACGATAAATTTTTCCGTTTCTCATAATTATTTCAACTGCGTCAAAACCGGAAATATTGTAAATGCACATATACGGCCAGAACCAGACTTTTATTCCCCATCCGTAGTACCAGTGGTTCTTTACCGATTGAGCAGAAGTTATCTCATTTATTGCAAATTTTTTGGTGAAAATTCCATAGCCAAATTTGATCCGAAGACAGTTTTCATCAACGGACGCTGTCAGCGTGGCAAACGATGCAAGAATAAATAGAATTAATGCCATTATGGCAGTAATGGCAAAATTTGGGCCGGAGTCGACCGAGGGGGGCTCGGCGGAGGCCATAATATAAATCCAGGCGAAAAGCGCCAGCACGGCCAGTGTAACAACCAGCATCAAATAACCAATTTGGGTGTGTTTGTATGTAGTCATAATTTGTTTGACCGCCTATTGAGTATTCCCTGCACCGAAGGGCTTATTTTTTTATCCGTTCGATGAATACAGCCCAGCCAGCAACACGGTCTCCGCATGCCTTCTTTAAGTTCACTTAAGACCCTCTTAACATGGTCCTTTCTCGTTTCTTCTTTCTTGACGAACGTCACCCAGCATATCCATTCATTGCGCGCCAAAGGCGTCAAACCCTGCCACACGGCCAAAGCCTTCTTGTCGGAAACAAGAGTCTTTTTTAAATCGGATGGTAATTTATGCACTGTTCCCGAGGAAATTTTTTTATTGCTCATAAGATTATTTTATATTAAACCGCGTAAAAAGAAATAAGTATCGGTCACGGATTGGCACGTTTTTTATTAGCGACGTAGAGCGAGTGAAAGTTATTTTAAATAACTTTCCGAGCCGAGGAGCTAATACAGGTTCTAAACCTTCGGAGTTCTACTCCGAGGAACCTTTATCTTCCGGCGATTGGAGATGGAATTTGTGCATGAATCTGTGGATGATTGGGGCCAGGAGAATGCCTACGGAAACCAGGAAAATAATTCCGGAAAATAGGGCGTAAAAAGAAGCAAAGAGTTTGCCCGCCGCGGTGTGGAGCTGGTCTACCGGACCCATGCCGCCTAAAATCATGGCGGCGTTTAAGGTGGCGTCTATCCAGGGCAAACCTTCCAGCAGGCGGTAACCTAAAATGCCAATCAGCCACGAAACCGCCACCAGCAAAAAAGCCAGGGCGGTATATTTGCCGACTCGTTTTATAAATTCCCGCGTGGATACTAACGGCTGTTTGCGATGTTCAAACATAAATTTAGAATGTAGCGTTGCCGGGAGGCAGGGCTTAGTTTGGGAGTTATCAAATAAACGGAATCATCTATATTATACCCCGACAAAATATTTTCTATTTTAAATTAAGAACTAAGAATAATATCGTGGCTAAAAATAACCAACCTAAAGTATAAGCAAACATCTTTAGCGCATCCGATTTTTTTCCGTCCAGGTACAGCAGCACCGGTCTGCCCAGGACCAGGCTGCCCACAATTGTCGCCGAGACTACAAACAGCATCAGTAAAGCAATGGGCGTAAATATTGTGTCTTTTTGCGCAAAGAGTTTTTGGCCGTTGAACATAATCCAGGCGACGCCCGAAGTGTAAGCGACCACCAAAAGCGCGTGACCAAAGCTGTGTGCTAAAAGTTTTTGATTATTTTTCATGAGGTTTGTGGTTATATTCTTGGACCAAACTAGCGAAGCACCGGAATAATTTGGAAAAATAATTACCGGACATTATTAATTTAACTGATACACTTTGCCTGCTGTAAATATAGCAAAAATTTAAGCTTTTAGCGACCGGAAAATTTACTGATTTATCATTTGAAGAAAGGAATTTGCCAAAGATTAGGTTTAACTTGCATTTAAATTTGAGTGAAAAATTGAAGTTTTTTGTTCATTTTTAGTGTGGATAAACCAATAAGCCAATTTAGGAATTAAGAGGCAAAGACCGAACTTACTTTTTTGCCTAACCGCGGATGATTTGGCACTCGAAACGAATATATGGCAAAATTCAAAACTTTTAAGGATCTGTTTCATAAGCTTTTTGCCTGTTTGGCTTTTTATTATAGATTATCGGTCTTAATAGAAAGATTTTTTATATCAGTAAATTGTATTTGTTTGCGAATTTAGGTTTATTGAAATTTGTCCGGTAGCCGGAGATTTTCCGGAAGACTTCAGTCTTAAAAATTAAAGTTTTATGTTTCATAGAAAAGCTTAAAAATGTGTACAATTTATCAAAGTTTTTGGAGAATTTAGGGGGAGGTTTTTTCCCAAATTAAACCTGGTTAGGCTTTTAGCTAAATATTTTGCTTTTTAAAGACAAAATATTATGAAAAAGCTATAATAAATACAGGGGCAAATAAATTTTTTTGAAAGAAAAATTTAAGCAAAATCAACCGACTTAATTACTATCTTAAAGCCCTCACAAACCCAGGAGGGGGAGCGATAGAATCAGGCATCTTTTTAGAGTTCAAAATGCCTAAAATAAAAATTGTAACCAAATACTCGCTGCTTGCTGGCTTTTTAATTATTGCCGGATTTTTATTATTGGCTTTGCCGTCCAGGTCAAAAGCCGACGATGAAGGCACAGGCATTCCGCCCGATACCGCAGCTTCAATTACTGCGGACAGCAATTCAGGGCAAACAACCGCCCCAAGTCCCGACGCGGTTACGCCTCCGGACGATAACGCGGCACAAGCGGCAGACCCAGACCAAGACATAACAGCTTCCACGGACGGGAATCCTCCTGCTGCCACAAACTCCGCTCCCGCTACTGACCCCGCTTCGCAGGCAACTTCTACCGCTGCCGTCGATCCGGCTTTGGACGCCAGCACAACCCCCGACCCTACTTCGGACGCAACTTCCAGTCCAATCGTCGGCTCAACTGCGAGCGCAACATCTACTTCGGACACATCCCAAGATTCGGATTCGACTTCTACCCAAGAGGCAACCGTTGTCTCCAATGCCAGCTCAACTCCGGATATGCAGCCGAACATTGTTGAACAGCTTACAAGCGACGGAAAAATAGTTACAGTTTCCGCAACGGACGCCCAAGAAGAACTTACGCCGATGGTTAACGTACCGGTGAGTATTGCGATTCCGGCAATTTTTAAGGTCGGACAGGAAGACCAAATAAAAATTAATTGGACGAACAACGGCAATCAGGACATGCCGTTTACCGCGGTTGACGAAGACGAGGACGGATACATTGACCACATTGAATGGATTGTGCCGCACCTTTCAACCCAAACTTTCCAAATTATTTTTATTTCCAAAGCTTTACTTTTGGATGCCAGCCAAAATCTAATCGGAGATATTTACAGCCTTGTGGAATCGCAAGACCAAAATTATGCCAGCATTACGGACGGACAATTAGTTCGAGCCACGTTTGATACTTTATTGGACAACACAAGAGACATTACGCTGTATGCAAAGCCTCTTGACGAAACCGAGCCCGCTTCAATAACAGTCTATCCGGTATATACCGCTGCCGACGGCACTGTAACCGAAGGCGCTTCGATAGGAGATTCTTTTAATATAGACCACGAAGGCGAATATAAAATTTTGCTTTCAAGCCTCATAATACCAACCGATGTTTTTGATTTGAAGGTTAGCGGAAACGTGGGACTGGATTATATTATTGACCCGACACCGCCCCTGAATGCATATTGGGTCGGCGGTACGGGATATTGGTCCGATGCCGGAACCCACTGGGCAACGTCAACCGGCGGCCTGCCTAACAGCCTTAATACGCCGGGCTCAATTACCAATGTGTATTTTAACGCGTCATCGGGGCCCGCTTCTACGGTTATAACCATAAACGCCAGCTCCAGCATAAACTCACTCATCATAGCCGGCTACACGGGGACAATAATTCAAGGGACCAGCACCCTGGTTGTAAATCTTTCAATTTCCGGGAATTTTAGCCAAGCTTCTTCTTCCACTTTTACGGTATTAAATCCGGCAACCAACTCATTTTCCGTCGGCAATAGTTTTTCAGTTGCGGCCGGTAGTACGTTTAAGAGTTATACCGGAACAGGCATAAGTAATGACCCCTATATAATTTATGACGTGTATGGTTTACAGGGCATGGAAACCGCAACCACAAGTTCCTACAAACTAAATAATGATATTAACGCGGCTTCCACTACCGTTTGGAATTCAAGCGCGGGATTTGTGCCGGTAGGAAACAGCGCGGCCAACGCCTTTAGCGGGATTTTTAACGGCAACGGCCATACCATAAGTAATTTGTATATTAATTCCACGAGCACAAGTTATGCCGGCCTTTTTGGATATTCTATCGGTACTTTGCAGAATATTACTCTAAATAATATAAATTTTACCGCATCCGGCACCGCGGGAAGTATTGGAGGACCCGGCTCCAATAACACAAATCCCGGAGGCCCCGGGGGTACAAGTTCGGCCGGCGGAGTCCTTTATATTGGCGGATTGGTTGGTTATAATTCCGGCAATATTACAAACTGTTCAGTATCGGGAATAATTATCAGTTCCGGCGGGGCGGGGGGTTCCGGCGGCAGCGGAGGGAACGCTCTTGCCGGAACGGCTTCTTTAGGAGGGGGTGCCGGACAGGCCGGCTCAATTGGAGGCGCAATTTATGCCGCGGGGCTGGCCGGGTATTCTGTTAACGGGAACATCACCAATTCAAACACTTCTGTTAATTTAACCGCGAACGGCGGGAACGGAGGCAATGGCGGGAACGGAGGCAATGGCGGCAATTATACCGGAGCAAGCGGCGCGGGCGGGGCTGCGGGAGCAAGCGGCGCGGGAGCTGCGGGCGGGAGCGTTTATGCCGGCGGAATTACCGGGTATTTGGTGTCGGGAGTTATTACCAATTCTTTTTCCACGGGTAATGTAATTGCGGCAAGCGGCAGCGGCGGCAGCGGCGGCAGCGGCGGCAGCGGCGGCAGCGGCGCGGGCGCGTTGCTTGGGGGAGCATCTACTGCAGGCAGCGCGGGAGCACAGGCAGGCGCCAGCTTGGGTTCCAGTTTTGGAATTTACGCCGGAGGCCTTGTCGGATATAACAACGGTGTTATTCAAACTTACTCTTATGCTACCGGAACGGTATCTGCAATATCCGGAAGTTCCGGCACAGCAGGGACCGGAGGGACAGGCGGGGCAAGTGGAGCTACAAATGCCGGAACCGCGCCTGCCGGAACCGCGGGAGGCGCCGGCGGCGCCGGTGGGTTAACTTACGCAGGAGGACTTGTAGGTTTTAATAATAATATTATTGCAGGCGACAACGGCGCTTGTTATGCTATCGGATCGGTTACGTCTATTGCGTCTATTGGCCAGAACGGAGCAATAGGGGGTAACGGAGGTACCGCATCATCTACAGCTACAGGCATAGGCGGAGCAGGAGGTGGAGCGGGCGCGGGAGGAGCGGGCGGGATTGCTTATGCCGGAGGGCTTGTGGGAAATAATTTGGGCACCATAACCTGGTCTTATTCAACAACAGGATTAGTCACCGCAACATCTACCGCGGGCGGCAGTGGCAATGCAGGCGGCGGCGGCGGAGCAAGCGGCAACTCTGGCGGAGCAAGCGGCGCGGGAGGAGCAAGCACGGCCGGCGGCGCGGGCGGCAATGTTTATGCCGCGGGTTTGGCCGGTTATAATGGCAACATTATACAAAATTCTTACGCTCAAAATAGCGTTACGGCTCAAGCCGGAAACGCCGGGGCAGGGGGCAACGGCGTGGCTGGGCAATCCGGCTTGGCCGGTATTACCGGAGGCGCTGCGGGCGCCGCAGGAATTTTATATTTGGGCGGTATTACAGGCTATAATGCCGTAACAGTTGATGCGTCAAGTTATACAACAGGGATATTGTCCGGTGTTGCCGGAAACGGCGCGGCAGGCGGCAGTGGAAGCAATGCCGGAGCCGGGAATAATCTTGTTACGGGAGGCAACGGCGGAACTTCCACGGCGGGCGGCAATGCTTATGGCGGAGGGCTTATAGGTTATAATTTGGGGGGGGTTTTAAATAATTCTTTCGCAACTCCTGTTAGTGTGTCGGTAATAGCCGGCACAGGAGGCACCGGCGCCCAAGGAGGAACCGGCGCGGCTGCCGGAGCCGGAGGTACGCCGACCGTTGGGCAGGCAGGCGGTAATGCAGGTGCGGGCGGCCTTATAGGTTACAGTCCAAATACAACTAATTTATCAAACTGCTATTCTCAAGGAATAATATTGGCAATTTCAGGGCTTGGAGGCACGGGCGGCCAGGGAGGGCAGGGAGGGATGGGGACAAGTACGGCAGGTTCGGTGGGGATAACAGGCGCGGCAGGCGCGGCAGGCGGCAATGCTTATGCCGGCGGCCTTATTGGTTATTTAAATATTGGGGCCATAACTAATTCTTCTTCAACCGCGAGTTCTATTACAGCAACCGCGTATAACGGCGGCGCGGGCGGCGCGGGCGGCAACGGCGGCAACGGCGCGGCGGGGTATAACGGCGGTGGGGGTGCTAATGGCGGAACTGCCGGAGCCGGTGGAACTGCGTACGCGGCGGGCTTGATAGGTTTAATTAATTCGAATACTATAACCAACACTTCAGCGACAGGTAATTCTTTTGCTACGTCAGGCGCCGGCGGGCAAGGCGGGGCGGGAGGCACGGGCGGAAGTACGGGCTCGGGCTACAATTCTTCCACGGCCGCAGCGGGAGGCAACGGAGGCACGGGCGGGGCGGCCGGAGCTTCATACGCGGGAGGACTTTTAGGATCAAACGCTGAAATTGTTACTAATTCGTATGCTTCGGGCAGCGCTACTGCTATAACCTTATACGGAGGATTAGGCGGAGCCGCGGGAGCCGCCGGGAACGGAATAGCCGGTGGTTCAAGCCATACAGGAGCAACCGGTTCCATTGGCGGTACAGGCGGAGCCAGTAATATTGCATATGCCGGCGGATTGGTTGGATACAACTCAGGGACAATTACGGCTTGTTACAATAATAATTCTTCGGCCACAATAACTGCCATAACTGGAAATGGGGGCAATGCCGCGGTTAATGGCAAGGGCGGAACCGGCGGAACCGGCGGAGCGGGAGGCGCGGGAGGCGGTCCGACCGCATCAACCGGAGGCGCTTTGGGCGGCGCCTCCGCTGCGGCAATAGCAGGAGGCTTGGTTGGATATAATTATTTAACAGGAATAATTCAGTCAAATTCTTATGCTAAACCAAGCGCTATTGCTACAAGCGGCAACGGCGGAAATGGCGCTGCGGGAGGAGCGGGTGGTGATGGCAACGGCGGCGGAAACGGCGGCGCGGGAGGGCAGGGAACCGATTCAACCGCGGGAGCTATTGCATACGCCGGCGGTTTGGTAGGAGATAATACTGCTTTAATTTCAGCATCTTTTGCAACCGGAAACGCGACATCTACAGCGGGCAATGGAGGGATTTACGGAGCAGGGGGAAACGGCGGCGCGGGAAACACAGGCGGAGCAGGCGGAGCAGGCGGATATACCAGCGGAACAGGATCTGTAGGAGGAAATGCTTACGCAGGAGGTTTGGCAGGATATAGCGCAAGCTACGGTATTATTAAAGATACAAGTTACGGCACAGGCAATGCAAGTGCTACTGCCGGTAACGGCGGAGCCGGGGCGGCAGGCGCGAATGGAGGAGCTTCTACCGGTTCAGGTGTTGCCGGTAAAACCGGTATTGCGGGCAAAGCAGGTCTTGGAGGCGGTAATGGGTATGCCGGAGGATTAATAGGATACAGCAGTAATTATATATCAAGTAATTGTTATGGTACGGGTAACGCATTTGCCCAAGGCGGTGTTGGGGGCGCCGGAGGAGACGCGGGATTAGCCGGAACAGGTAGTACAACCGCGGCGGGAATTGCCGGGGTCGCCGGAGGCGCGGGTGCCGCGGGGGGGTATGGAGCAGCGGGCGGAATTATGGGGTATCAAAGTGAAATAACTAATATTATTTCCACTACTACATCCGGCACGGTTTATACCATAGGAGGACAGGGAGGCAAAGGCGGAAAGGGTGGGGACGGCGGAAACCCGGGTTTAAGCGGAGCCGGCGCCGCGGGCGGCACAGGCGGGCAGTCAGGCGCGGGCGGCGCTGCGTATTCCGGAGGCATTATTGGATACAATGGCGCCGGATTTTTACAAAATATTAATTACACTATAACAAGTATTAACGCCGTTTCGGGGCAGGCAGGTATTGCGGGTGTTGGAGGGGCAGGGTCTTCCGGAACTACCGGAGGCGCGGGTGGTACCGGAGGCGCGGGCAGCGCGGCAGGTACAATATATTTAGGAGGCCTAACCGGTTTTAATTCCACCGGTATTATTTCTAATGTTACTGTTTCAGGGAGTTTGAGCACAAGCGGCGTAACAGGCGGCGCCGGGAACGACGGAGGAATAGGCGGGAACGGAACCGGCGGCGTCGGCGGCGCTGGAGGGCAGGGCGGCTTAGGTTCTACGGGAAGCGCAATTTATATTGGCGGACTTTGCGGCGAAGGAGAAAGTAATATTTCAAATTCTTCTTCTACTTTAGGTTCAATTATTGTTACAGGCGCTGACGGCGGGCCCGGAGGCAAAGGCGTTTCAGGGGGAACCGGTTCTACCGGCAATCGCGACGGAGCCGGAGGGGCGGCCGGCGCGGGAGGCGTGGCGGGTGCAGTTTCCGCAGGAGGCTTAATTGGCATTAATGCTGCCCCCGGAGGCATATTTAACACGCTTTATTCGCAAGATATTGTAAATGTGTCGGGAGGGACAGGGGGAGCTGCGGGTAGTGCGAAAGATGGGACTAACGGAGGCGCGGGCGGCGCGGGCGCGGTAGGCGGCGCGGGCGCGGCTGTTTATGCGGGAGGTTTGCTTGGAAACGGTTGTTATGGGTTAAGTATTTTAAATTCATACGCGACCGGAAGTGTAATTGCAAAAGGGTCTAACGGCGGCGCCGGATCTTCAGGCGGCAGCGGAGCATTAGGGGGATCCGGGCTTACAGGCGGAACAGCCGGAGCCTCGGCAAACGGCGGCGCCGGAGGAGCGCTGTACGCGGGCGGATTGGCAGGAATAATTAACTATCAGGATTATATTAATAATTCTTACTCGATTGGCGACGTAACCGCAACCGGCGGCAAAGGCGGAAAAGCAGGGGCCGGCGGCGCGGGCGGGGCGGGAGGAGCGGGCGCCGCCGGAGTAACCGGCGCCGCCGGCGGCACCGGAGGAGCGGGAGGCAGTGCGTCTGTTGGCGGACTTATTGGCTATGATTATGGCGGTCTTGTTACAAATTATTCCGCTATTGGCACAGTTAACGGGACCGGAGGCAACGGTGGTAATGGAGGCGACGGAGGTAAAGGCGGAGACGGAGGATCGGGAGCTCTTGGAATTGTCGGAGGAGCAGGAGGAACCGGAGGAGCGGGCGGTATAGTTTATGTCGGCGGTATTTTTGGCGTTAATGTTTCAACAGTACAGACGGGTTCATATACTGCTAATACAGTAACAGGAAAAAGCGGAGACGGCGGCCAGGGAGGACAGGGAAAAGACGGGGGGGCAACAGGCTCAGGTTATAGCAGCGGCTCCGCGGCCAATGGCGGCAATGGCGGAACAGGCGGCGCGGGCGGGATAGCTTACGTTGGCGGTTTTGTTGGTTATGGCGGCGCTACAAGTATTATCTATGATTCATTCGCTACGGTTAATGTGAGCGCAACTTCAGGCAAAGGAGCTTCCGGGGGGTCTTCCGCGGGCAATGGGGGAAATGGTTCTTTAGCAGCGAATAGCCATACAGGAGGCACAGGCGGAATTGGCGGAGCAGGCGGCGCCGGAGGAGCGGTTTATGCCGGAGGTTTTGCGGGTTACAACACCGGCGGAACTCTGACTAATTGTTATTCTTTAGGCGGTACGGTTACCGTAATATCAGGCGATGGCGGAAGTAGTGCTGCGGGCGGTACGGGCGGCGTTTCGGGAGCCGCGGGAGGATCGGGAATTAATGGTCCATCCGGCGCTGGCGGAGCTGGTGGAGCGGGAGGCGCGCTTAATGCCGGAGGATTGGCCGGTTATAATTCGGGTGTCATCCAATCAAATTCATTTTCTAAAACAACTCTTATTGCTAATGCAGGTTCAGGTATGAAAGGTTTTGATGGTATTGGCGGAGTAAACGGAGCGGCGGGTTCAGTCGGCGGCGTCGGCGGCGGAAGCGGAGTTTTGTATATGGGAGGCTTGGTCGGATATAACTTGGGGGACATTAATAATTCTTACGCAAGTTTAGACTCTGTTTCCGGCGCGGGCAATATTACAGCAAACGGCGGTACTCCGGGTGATGGCGGCAAGGCAGGCAACGGCGGGCAGCGAACTACAGCCGCGGCAGGTGTTGGCGGCGCGGGAGGCACGCATTCTACTACTGTAGGCATAGGCGGATCAAGCGGTACCGGCGGAGCGGTTTCAATAAGTTCAATTGCGTATTCCGGCGCGAGTATTGGCGGATTGGTTGGTTTAAATAACGGCGGAGCGATTGATACTTGTTATGCGAGCGGTATTTCAATTTCCGGATCTGACCCTGCGGCCGGCAAAGGAGGGAACGGCGGAGACGGAGCTCAAGGATCCGCGGGTTTTGCCGGAGGCGCAGGCAACGCAGGCGCTTCGGGAGGCGTAGGAGCGAATAGGGCTATTGGCGGCCTTGTTGGTTCTAATATGGGATTTATCCAAGATAATTCTTCTTCAACAATTTCTTTTATTGTTATTGCGGGCAAAGGCGGCCAAGGAGGGCAAGGCGGAATGGGAGGCGCGAGCGGGTCAAATATTTCTACCGGTACATCTACGCCGGCCGGCGTTGGCGGAGCCGGCGGAAACGGCGGAGCGGCTTATGCCGGAGGATTAATCGGTTACATGAATGGCACAACTCAACAGTTTGGAATTCTAAATTCATACGCAAGCGGTAATATTACAGCAACAGGCGGCAATGGCGGTGACGGCGGATCAGCGGTTAACGGTGGAGACGGATCTCAAGGGACTGCGCACAATGGCGCAATCGGCGCAGCAGGCGGAGCAGGAGGAATTGGAGGCGAAGCAGATGCCGGAGGGTTAATAGGTTTTTCTAACATGACTTCCGGAACAATTGATTTTATTAATTTATCCGCTACAGGTAACGCGACTTCGACAGGCGGAGACGCGGGAGCAACCGGAGCTTCGGGTAACGCCGGACTTACCGGCTCAAGCGCCGGAAACAACGGAGCAAGCGGCGGTACCGGAACAACGGGAGCGACCGGAGGCAGGGCAAATGCCGGCGGGTTAATAGCTTTTAATACAATCACAACAGGTGTGGATGATTTTTCTAATTGCAATACATCGGGCAGTATTGTTGCCCTAGGCGGCGGCGGAGCTAAAGGAGGCAAAGGAGGCGACGGTCAAACCGGAGCTCCATCCAAAAATGGGGGCGCCGGTGGAGCGGGCGGCGCGGGCGGCGCGGGCGGTATGGTCTACGAAGGCGGTTTAGTAGGTTTTGACAGCGTCGCTTCGGGAACAAATGATTTTAATAATTGCTATGCCATTGGAAATATTTCAGGGCAGGGAGGAAAAGGCGGGGACGGCGGAAGCGCGGGGGCAAGCGGGCAAGGCGGTTCAAGCGGCGTTGGCGGCTCAACAGGAGCGTCCGGCAGCGGCGGCACCGGCGGAGATATTTATGGAGGAGGCTTGATTGGATTTTCAACAAGCACACCGGTGTTCATTAATTTTTCTTATTCAACCGGATCAGTAAATGTTATCGGCGGCACCGGCGGCGGCGGCGCGGGAGGCATAATCGGCGGCACCGGCGGCGCGGGAGGCAACGGCGGAATCGGCGGCACCGGCGGCGCGGGAGGCAACGGCGGAGCAAGTTATGCCGCCGGTCTTGTTGCTTTTAATTTGGGAACTATTCAAAACATTTCTTATACTACGGGTAATGCAACTTCCACAGGCGGCAGCAGCGGAGCGGCCGCAACAGGAGGAACGGGAGGAGTAAGCGGAACTAATGTATCCGGAGGTACTGCTTCAACCGGAGGAACCGGAGGCGCGGGCGGCAACGGCGGGGCAAGCTATGCCGGCGGCCTTGTCGCTAAAAATTCCGGCACGGTTTTAAATTCATACGCAACAGGCAGTATAGTTTCTAAGGCCGCAGACGGAAGCAAGGGCGAACAAGGCGGAACCGGCGGAGACGGTTCAAGCGGGATTAGCAATCACAACGGCGGAGCCGGAGGCAACGGAGGCAACGGAGGCAACGGAGGTACTGATTATGCCGGAGGTTTTGTCGGGAATAATTCAAATGCTACTAATGTTATTTCAACCTGTTATTCAATTGGTACAACTGTAACCGGCTCAAGCGGCGCCGGCAACGCCGCGGGCAAAGGCGGGGGCGGCGGATTGCCGGGGGCAGTTGGCGCCGGCGGCGCCGGAGGCAACGGCGGTACTACAGCCGGCGCCGCGGGTACTCTGTATATGGGAGGGTTTGTCGGGTTTAATGACGGAACGATTTTAAATTATTCTTATTCCACAAATAATGTAATCGGCAACGGCGGCGCAGGCGGCGCAGGCGGCGCGGGAGGTGATGGAGTCTTGGGACGTGACAGTTCCTCGGCCAGCGGCGGCAACGGCGGAGCGGGAGGCAACGGCACACCGGGCGGCGCAAGCGGTATATCTTACGGCGGAGGTTTTGTCGGTTACAACAGCACGACAAGACTCATTAGAGATTCTTATGCTCTAGGAAATTTAACTTTGGCTATAGGCAAGGCCGGAACCGGCGGCAAAGGCGGTAATGGTAATGACGGCGGCAAGGGTTACGCGGCAGGTACCGGAGGAACCGGAGGCGCCGCCGGTACAAGCGGCGGCGGCGCAGTAGGCAGTATTGCTTATGGCGGAGGGTTCGCGGGTCAAAATTTCAGTTCATTATATAATGTGTATTCCGAAGGAAATGTTATTCTAAATGGTTCAGCGGGAGGCGACGGAGGCGCGGGAGGCAACGGAGGTAACGGCGGGGCGGCGGGGGCAAGCGGCGCGGGCGGCGCCGGAGGCGCGGGAAATACTGTTGCGGCGGCAGGCGCAGGTGGAGTAGTTTACGCCGGCGGTCTTGTTGGAAATAATTCCACCAACGGTCTTGTTCAGAATTCTTGGTCTTCCGGCAATATTACTACCACCGGCGGCGACGGCGGCTTGGCCGGATCAGCATCGGTAGCCGGTTACGGAGCCAAAGGCGGAACTCTTGGCGGAGGCAGCGGCGGCATAAGTTACGCGGGAGGCGCGGGAGGCGCGGGAGGCATAAGTTATGCGGGCGGGCTGATTGGAGCGAATCTTACAACCGGCAGTTTAAATACGGGCTATTCTTTGGGCAATGTAAATATGACAGGAGGCAACGGTAAGGACGGGGCAATTGGCGGCAAAGGCGGCAACGGCGGCAACGGAAGTTCAGGCGGAGCGGGAGGCGCGGGCAAGGATGGCAATAATGGCGGCGCGGGAGGCGCGGGCGGAGATGTGATTGGCGGAGGCTTGGTCGGACAAAACACCGGCAGCATTACCAATGCTTACAGCCGAGGCAATGTTACCGCAACTGCGGGGACTGCCGGTAACGGCAAAAAGGGAGGAGACGGAGGCAATGGCGGAGCCACGGGAGGAGCAGGCGCGGGGGCAAACGGCAGCGGCCTAGCCGGAGGCAATGGCGGAATCGGCGGCAGCGTGTATATAGGAGGGTTTTTGGGCCAAGCCACTACAACTACTTCTGTTATTGTTAATGCATATTCAATCGGGCTTTCTATAGGAACAAGTACCTTGCCTGGCACCGGCGGTTTAGGCGGTTCACCCGGAACAAACATCGGCGGAACAGCCGGAGGCGCGGGCGGAAGCGGCAACGCGGGAGCAGCATCTAATAAAGATATTGGAGGGTTTGTCGGTAATCCTTTGGGTGGAACTTATACATTGAGTTTTTGGGATTCAACTACTTCAGCAACAAGCACGGGTTCCGGTATTGGCACGACTACTCCCGGTACGGCAGGTAAAACTACCGGCCAAATGAAAACGCAAGCAACTTTTTCCGGTTGGGATTTTTCAATATTGCCAATATGGGCAATTACAGATACTGTTACATACCCGCGTTTTAATTTTCAAACTGTTCCCAATGCGCCCATAAACATTGCCGCTACAAGCGGTAACGGCTATGCAACAATTACTTTTTCTACGCCAAACAACATTGGCGGTTCCCCTATCACCGACTACCAAATTTCAGTCTTAGCCGGTGACGGCATCTCCCCGGCAGCCCAAGTCTCCGGCCTCACGACCCGGGATGTCGGTTCAGCCACCACGACATATATCTTCACCGGTTTGACCAA
>Ga0182027_10001308_pt1 | contig 41919 bp, 32 predicted proteins | sample 712E1DmetaG_FD_121300 | JGI IMG/M metagenome (GOLD analysis project Ga0182027, IMG submission 121300) | Permafrost microbial communities from Stordalen Mire, Sweden - 712E1D metaG (Illumina Assembly) | ecosystem: Environmental > Terrestrial > Soil > Wetlands > Permafrost | place: Sweden...
ACCACCACCGCCACCACCATGGTAGCCACCACCGCCGCCGCCACCGCTAAATCCACCGCGTGCGCCGCCACTATAGCTGCGGGCTCCGCCGCCACCGTATCCACGCGCTACGCCGCCGCCGGTATATCCGCGCGCGACGCCGCCGCCAGAGTATCCGCGACCGGCATAGGCGCCACGTCCGCTGTATCCGCCGCGATTGCCGTATCCGTAGCCGCCACGTCCGCCGTATCCATATCTGCCGCGGCCATAGCCACCCCAGCCGTACCTGCCCCATCCATACCACGGTCCGGCGCCAATAAAGAGGCCGCTGGCAAACCAATCAGGACCGTAATAGCCGTAAGGAGCGCAGGCATAGGGGTAATACGCGTAATAGCCCCACTCGCAATCCGGGGGGGCGTAATAGCCGTAATATCCGGGATCCGCCACCGCGGGGCCGACGCCGATTCCTACCCCGACCTGGGCATTCGCCGAGACGGCGAACAGAAGAACCACAGCCATTGCCAGAAGAACCAAACGGAGTTTCTGCATAACTTCCTCCTTGTGCTGCCCGGTCCTTGGCTTGCCTGGACGGGAACCCGGAGTCGCCTCCGGCCTCAGCACCTCCCAGCCGCTCTTATTTCATCTTGCGGCCGGCTTCCACTTCCTTAAACAACATTTTCGCCCTTTTGTTGCGGTTTGGTGAAAGAATCGGTCGCCGCGCCAAAAAAAGCAAGAACATTCCGCAGCACTTTGCCTAAGCGGAGTCTCCAAAATGAGTTACGTCGCACTCTAAGAGACAGGCGAAGGCGCCAAACGACACAAAAAAGCGGCCCCCCCAGTTTAGAGAGGCCGCATGGTGCAGGCAGAAGAAGGCGAAACTACCTGCGAAAGTGATCGTCGCGGTCAAAGTGCCGGTGGTCACGGTCATGGCCGTCGAAGTCGCGGTGATAGTAAGCCGGGCCGCGATCCCAGCCAAAACCGCCGCGAACCACTACCCGGGGTCCGACGCCGACGAAGTTCCAATAACCCGGCACCCAGTAACCATCGGCCCAGTAACCGGCCATCCAGGCATATCCCGGTCCAGGGCAAGGCGGCATGTAAGCTGCTGGTCCGCCTACGCCAACGTAGATCCCGGCGCGCGCTGCCTGGGCGGGCGCTGCGCTCAATCCCAGGATTCCGGCAACCATCGCTGCCCCCAACATCCATTGCTTTATGCTGCCCATAAACCCTCCATTCCAGGCAGGCCCCTTTTGCTGGTCCGCCCCGGCTCGCCACCACCTGTGGAGGCTTGGTTCTTGCCGCCTCCTGGGCTTGCCGGTTCTGCCCCATGCAAACACTCGCGGCTCAAAAGGTTGCGGCTGTGGCGCGCAAATAAATTTGCGCAACTTTTCGGCGAATTGGGGTTTGCGGCGTCTGCATTCGGAACCAGAAAAATGCCTCCCCACGGCTGTCGCGATATGCTGAAAAGCGATTGATGTTAATCGTTAATACGGGACTGATCGACGCGGCGCTGGCCGCGCCGCAAGCTACCACTTAGCCAAAGGAGAACTCCATGCCCAACGCCCACGGCACCTTCACCATCGACGTTCATCCGCTCACGCCCGCGCTCGCCGAGGGGCTGGGACGCTTCTCCATCAACAAGCACATCCGCGGCGACCTGGAAGCGACGACCATCGGCGAGATGTTCACCGGCGGCGATCCCACGCAGGGCGCGGCGGGATACGTGGCCATCGAACTGGTTGCGGGCAAGCTCGGCGGCAAGCATGGCAGCTTTGCGCTGCAGCACTTCGCCACGATGGACGCGAGCGGGCCCAGGATGCAGGTGATCGTGGCGCCGGGATCGGGGACGGGCGAGCTGAAAGGCATCACCGGCACGTTCACCATCCGCGCCGAGAACGGGCAACACTTCTACGAGTTCGAGTACACGCTGGCGGAGTGAGAACCAGCTTCTAGCTGCTAGCCCCTAGCCGTGAGGCGTTTGGCGCACAAGCGAACGCAGAATTCGATTCGCCGGAGGCGTTGATTATCATCGACTGTCACTCCGCGGTTGAGCGGGGTGGGATAGGGCGGGAAGTCAACAGCCAGAAGCCAGGAGCTAGAAGCTAGCAGCTAGAAGTTGCCTTTCCTCTGCTACCCTGATCCTTCACCCCATGTTTGCCACTTCCCAGCACGCGCACTTCATCGGCATCGGCGGCATCGGCATGAGCGGCATTGCCGAGATTCTGCTCAACCTGGGCATGAAGGTCTCAGGCTCCGATCTCAGGCGCAGCGCGGTAACTGACCGTCTGGCGCAACTGGGCGCGACCGTGTACGAAGGGCACAACGCAACCAACGTTGCCGGCGCGACGGTGGTGGTGACGAGCTCGGCGGTAAGCGCGAACAATCCCGAGGTGCAAGAGGCCCACGCACGCAAGATTCCCGTCATCCAGCGCGCGGAGATGCTGGCCGAGCTGATGCGGCTCAAGTACGGCATCGCCATCGCCGGCATGCACGGCAAGACGACGACCACATCGATGGTGGCTGCGGTGCTTTCTGCCGGCGGGCTCGATCCCACGGTCGTCGTCGGCGGACGCGTGGACGCGCTGGGCTCCAATGCGCGGCTGGGCACGGGGCAGTATCTTGTCGCCGAGGCCGACGAGAGCGACCGCTCGTTCCTCAAGCTCTCGCCCATCCTGGCCGTAGTGACGAATCTCGACCGCGAGCACATGGACTGCTACCGCGACATGGCCGACGTGGAGCGCGCCTTCGTGGATTTCATGGACCGCGTGCCGTTTTACGGCGCCGTCACGGCCTGCGCGGACAATGCTCTGCTGAAGGGAATTCTGCCGCGAGTGCGACCGCGCGTGTTCACCTACGGTGTGGCTCCGGAGGCCGACTTCCGGCTCGAACTGCTTGGTTCGGTCGAAGTATCGAGGCAAGCATTGGGGCAGGGAAGCAGCTTCTCGCGCTTTCAGGTGCACACGGCAGCGGGCCCGCTGGGTCCGTTCGAGCTACACGTGCCCGGGCGGCACAATGTGTTGAACGCGACGGCGGCCGTGGCCATTGCACTCCAGCTTGCTGTCCAGCCGGGAAAGATTGCCGAGGGGCTGGCCAACTTTCGCGGGGTGGACCGGCGCTTCCAGCAGCGCGGCCAGGCGCGCGGCGTCACAGTGGTTGACGATTACGGCCACCACCCCACCGAGATTCGCGCCACGTTGGCTGCGGCGCGGGAGTGCGCGCACGGCCGAATCCACGTGGTCTTCCAGCCGCACCGGTACTCCCGAACTCTCGATCTTTTGGAGGAGTTTGGCGGCGCATTCGCTGACGCAGACACCGTCATCGTCCTTCCCATCTACGCCGCCAGCGAGGAACCCATTCCCGGCGTGACGGCGGAGCGGCTCGCCGAGCGCATTCACGGTCCGCGCGTGGAATTCACGCCCGAGTTTGCCGAGGCCGTCTTTGCGGTTGCGGCCGCCGCGCGCGAAGGCGACTTAATCCTGACGCTGGGCGCGGGCAGCGTGAGCCAACTGGCCGCGCAGATTCTCGCGGCCCTGGAAGATTCTCCTGGCGCGCTGCTCGACAAGAATTGTTAATCTTCAGTTCATTTTTCTCGTGCCCGCTGTCACAGCGCCGTCCGGCGCCTTGCGGATATGGTCTGTCGCGGAGACGCGCCCATGGAAACGAATGGCAGAAAAGTCGTAATTATCGGCGGCGGCATTGCCGGCCTTTGCGCCGCGGTGTATGCACAAAAATGCGGATACCAGGCCGAGGTCCTGGAAATGCACGACATGGCGGGCGGCCTGGCCATGAGCTGGCGCCGCGGCGCCTACACTTTCGAAACCTGCCTCCACTGGTTCTTCGGCGCCGATCCCAACGGAGCGATGCACGCGCAGTGGAGCGAGCTGTTCGACATTGCGAAGCTCACCTTCGTCGACCTAGTGGAATTCGGGCGCATGGAAACGGAAGACGGCGATTTCCTCGCCATCCCTACAGATGTCGACCGTCTGGAAACGGAGTTTTTGGCCCGCGCGCCGCAGGATGCGGAGCAGATTCGGCGCCTGGCGTCGGCCATCCGGCGTCTCCGCGAGTTCAAAATGCCCGATCCCGGCAAGAGTTGGGTAGGGAATGCTCCCACATTGCTTCGCGATCTTCCAGTTCTTCCACTTCTGCGTTCTCTTTCGCGAACCACGGCGCGGGAATACGGCCAGCGGTTCACCGATCCGCTCCTGAGGGCCTTCTTCGCGGGTGGCGAAATGGGCGGCCTCTCTGCGATTGCCCTCATCCTCTCGCTCGCATGGATGGGCTCGGGTGACGCGAAGTACGTGATTGGCGGTGCGCAGGCCATCATCCGGCTCATCGAAGAGCAGCTTGTTGGCCTGGGCGGGCGGGTCCGTTTCGGAGCCAAAGTGGCGCGCATCCTCATCGAGGACGATGCCGCGGTGGGCGTGCAGTTAGCCGGCGGAGAAACGATCAGGGCCGACTGGGTCATCTCCGCCGCCGACGGCCACGCCACCATTTACGAACTCCTTGGCGGCAGATACGTTGACGCGGCCATCGACGAACGCTACAACACGCTGGAACTCTTCCCCAGCTACCTCCAGGTTTCGCTCGGAGTGGCGCTCGATCTTCGCGATCAGCCCGCGTCCATCACTCGCGTGCTCAAGACGCCGCTCGAGGTGGATCCGAAAACCGCGCTCGGCGAGGCGTCGTTCCGCATCTTCCACTTCGATCCGGCCTTCGCCCCTGCCGGCAAAACAGCGATCACTTGCTTTTTGCCGACGCGGAACTTTGGTTATTGGGCTTTGTTACGCACAGATCATCCAGAGAAATACCGGGCAGAAAAGCATCGCGTGGCCGAATCGGTAATCGATGTGCTCGAGAAGAGAGTGCCCGGCCTTCGCGCGGCCGTCGAGGTCGTCGATGTGGCCACGCCCGCGTCGATCTTTCGCTACACCGGCAACTGGCAGGGAAGCATGGAGGGCTGGCTGCCGACGCCGCGGACCGGCTTCAAGCCTTTGCCCAAGACATTGCCCGGCCTGCGAAAATTCATGATGGTCGGGCAATGGGTGGTGCCGGGCGGAGGCCTTCCCTCCGGCCCGATGACTGCCCGACCCGCGCTCGAGGCCATTTGCAAACAGGACCGGGTTCCCTTCACGCCGCGGTGAGTGGGTTGGATGATTCCTTGCTCCCTTGCTCCCTTGTTTCCCGACCCGTTACGCTACGGATTCCCCCGCTGCCGATGCGGGAAAAAGCCATCTAACGCCGGGCTATATTTAAATCTGGCGACTCTCACGACCTTGCTCAGGCGTGACGAACCAAGGGAACACCACAAACCGGCCCCTGTTGTGGGAGGATGAACCGCCCGCGGAGATCCGTTTGCGGCGAACGCGGGAGGATTCGTCCCTGCCGGGGCAATTTCGTCCTGCCGCGGCAGGCAGGCGCAGCGGTCCGGGCATGCCGCTGGAGTTTGACGACCCGGACGGCGACGGTGGGTTGTGCCCGGCGACGGATCGGTTTGGGGATCGCTTTGGCGCACCCAAAGCACCCTGGTGGAGGCCGGCCAGCAAGACGGCCCGCATCTTCCTCAGTGTCGCCGCAATTCTGGTTCTCGGCGCCTTTACCACTGCCGGCCTCATGCTCAAGCACTCTCTCGAGCGCGACTCCCGCTTCCGCATCGCAGGCTCCGGGAACATTCAGGCCACCGGCCTCACCGAGGTCAGCCGCGCAGAGATGCTGCCCGTCTTCGGCGAAGACATCGGGCGCAATGTTTTCTTCGTTCCCTTGAACGAGCGACGCAGGCAGCTCGAGCAGATTCCGTGGATCGAGCGGGCGACGGTGATTCGTCTGCTTCCGGACCAGATTCGCGTGGAGGTTGCGGAGCGGCAGCCAGTGGCGTTCACGCGGCATGGGCAGCAGATCGGGCTGGTGGACGCGAACGGCGTTCTGCTCGCCATGGCGCCGGCAACGATGGCCAAGCATCACTACTCGTTTCCAGTATTGACGGGCATCGATCCCGGCGACTCGGCGGAGTCGCGCAAGACACGCGTGGCGGTGTACCAGCGCCTCATGTCGGAGCTGGACGCCGGCGGGAAGCGCAACTCCGAGCAAATCTCCGAAATCGACCTGACCGATCCCGAAGATGCGCGCGTGGTGATGCCTGAGCAGGGTGCCGACATTCTGGCGCATCTAGGCGACGATCGTTTCTTCGAGCGTTACCAGCGCTACAAGGCGCACATCGCGGAGTGGCGCCAGCAATATCCGCACCTGGCATCGGTCGACCTGCGCTACGACAACCAGGTGGTGCTGCAGATGGCGTCTGGCAAGGAGACCTCGGAGACCGCGGGGGGCGACCCGGCGACAGGCTCGCCCGTGGCCCCGGCCGGCGATGCAAAAGCCACGGGCGCAAAGGAGAATGCAGAGGCGAAGCCTTCCGCAGGCGCGCCACATTCCGGAGCGGCGACTTCCGCCAAGCCCGTGGTGAAGAAAGGCAAGCCCGCACCGGACAAGAAGCAGGCGGCGGTTCCGCAAAAGCGGGCTGCCGCGCAAAGTTCAACCCGGCGAAATTCCGCCGCAACAGCCCGCCCGGCCGCAGCCGCCACCCCTGGAAGCAAATCCCGCTCCTTGGGGGCCCCGGCAGTGACCGTGGCAAAGGGCGGGTGAGCACTATGGGCCAGAAGCAGGACAGCCTGATTGTGGTGCTCGACATCGGCAGCGCGTGGACACGCGTGCTGGCGGCCGATGTGAATGAGGGAGTGTTGCGCTATCGCGGCCATGGCGTGGCGCCGTCGGCCGGGATGCGCAAGGGCCTCATCGGGGAGCTGGCGCTGGCGGCGAAAGCGGTACGCGCGGCCAATGAGCAGGCCGAGCGCGTGGCCCGCGTCAACATTGACGAGTGCGTAGTAGGCGTGGGCGGGCCGCACATTCGCGGCGTAAACACCAGCGGTGGATTTCAGTTGAGCCGCGGCATGCGCGAGATTACCGGCGAAGACGTGCGCGCCGCCATTGGCCGCGCGCGCGCCATCGAACTCCCTCCCGACCGCGAGATTCTGCACTTGCTGCCGCGGCAGTTCATCCTCGACGAGCAGCCGGGCATCTTCGATCCGCTGGGAATGGTGGGCGCGCGGCTTCAAGTGGAGCTGCACATCGCCACGTGCAGCGGCAGCGCGTTGCAAAGCACGGTCACCTGCGCCAACCGCGCCGGACTTCAGGTTTCAGAGGCGGTACTTGAGTCGCTGGCCGCCGCCGAATGTACGCTCTCCGCCGACGAGCGCGAGCTGGGCGTGTGCCTCCTCGATATCGGCGCGCACTCGAGCGATCTGGCAGTCTTCTTCGAGGGCGCGGTGGCCTACACCGCTTCGGTTCCCATCGGCGGCGCCCACTTCACCAACGACCTCGCTATCGGTCTGCAATTGCCGGTGGCGCAGGCGGAGGAGCTCAAGCGGCAGTATGGGAATGCGGTGGTGACGTCGATTCCGCAACTGGCTGAGATTGAGACCACCAATTCGCAGGGCGCGCCAGCCATGCTGCCGCTGCGCACCATGGCGGAGATTCTGGAGCCGCGGGCTCGCGAGCTCATGTATTACGTGAAAGAAAGCCTGCGCTACGGCGGCGTGCTTGAAGCGCTGGGCGCGGGCTGTGTGCTCACCGGCGGCGGCGCCACGCTGGCCGGCATGCTCGACGTAACCGAAAACCAATTGCGTGTGCCGGCGCGGGCGGGGATGCCCGTGCGCCTGTCGCACATGCCATCGGAGCTGAGCCATCCGGCCTATGCCGCCGCCATTGGAATGGTCCTCTATGTGCATCGGACCAGAATGACGCGCGCCGCCGAGGACAACAACAGCAGTTTGCGCGACAGGTTGCGCGCCATGTTTGCAGCAAGTTTCTAAAGGCAGGGAACAAGGGACCAAGGGACCGAGGGAACGACAAAACGGGGGAGCAAGGTAGAAACGCTGCAGATGCAGATAAAAGACGAGGAGAGCGGAGCCCATGGAAGAGCAGAAGAGTGAAGCCGGAGAGATGCGCATTCAGTATCACGAAGAGACCATGCGCAGCGCGCGCATCAAGGTGATCGGCGTGGGTGGCGGCGGCAGCAACGCCGTGAACCGCATGATCCAGGCCCACCTGGCGGGCGTGGAATTCATCGCCGCCAACACGGATGTGCAGGCGCTCAAGCTGTCGCAGGCCTCGGTGAAGCTGCAACTGGGCGTGCGGCTCACCTCGGGGCTGGGCGCGGGCTCGAATCCCGACGTTGGCCGCCGCGCCGCGCTCGAGGACTCGGAGAAGATTATCGAAGCGCTCGAGGGCGCCGACATGGTCTTCGTCACCGCCGGCCTGGGCGGCGGTACGGGCACTGGCGCAGCTCCGGTCATCGCTTCGCTGGCCAGCGAGATGGGCATCCTCACCGTCGCTGTGGTCACCAAGCCATTTGCCTTCGAGGGCAAGCGCCGCCTGGCGCAGGCCGATCGCGGCCTGAAGGAATTGGTGGACAGCGTGGACACGATGATCGTGATCCCCAACGAAAAGCTGCTGGCCGTAGCCAAGGACGCGGGATTTTTCGAGAGCTTTCGCATCGCCGACGATGTGTTGCGGCAGGGCGTGCAGGGCATCAGCGACATCATCACCATCCCCGGCATCATCAACCGCGACTTTGCCGACGTGAAGACGACCATGGCGGGCATGGGCCACGCGGTGATGGGCACGGCGGTGCGCTCGGGCTCGAACCGCGCCATAGAAGCTGCGCAAGCTGCGATGGCTTCGCCGCTGCTCGAAGCCGGCGCCATCGACGGCGCTCGCGGCATCCTAATCAATATCACTGGGTCGAGCTCGCTCAAGCTTTCCGAAGTGAACGAGTCGTCGTCGCTCATCCAATCGGCCGCGCACGAAGACGCCAACATTATCTTCGGCGCCGTGCTCGACGAGAAGATGGGTGAAGAGGTGAAGATTACCGTGATCGCCACCGGCTTCCGCGACCAGATGCCGGAGCGCCGCGCGCGCATGTTGAGTGTGGAAGAGACTCCGGTGGTTTCAGTGCCGGTGGTCGTGCCCAGCCACTGGATGAGCGCAAGCGAACCGGAGCCTGCCGTGGGGCCGGCGCGCTTTCTAAGCGAGGCAGAGGAATCGGCGACGGAGAGCGCGGACAACGGATTCTTCTTTGCCTCGGCCGCGCCGGGAGTGGCGACTACCGTCACGGTGGCTGAAGAGCTGACGAAGACCGACGCGGACTATGCGAAGGAGTATGGAATGGAAGGGGAGGACGCGCCGGAGGAGCCTCAATTCGAGTCGCCAGGTGCTGATCCTCAGCCCGTCCTGTCGAGGGACTATGCTGCGGACTTCACCCAGACTCAGCACGAGACAACTGAAACGGCGGAGCCTGCCGTGCAAACGGCACCGTCGCTCTTCGCTGGGCCCGAGCACCAAACCGAGCGCGATCTGGACGTTCCCACGTTTCTGCGGCGGCTGAAATTCTAGAACCCGATTGCTTCGGATCAATAAGGCGTGGACCGGGGCGGTTCCAAATCGGGCTTAAAGGGCGTATAGTAAGCAAAACGCCTCGAAAGTTGTATGTTGTTTGACCTGCATTCGAGAGGAATTCCCGCTTTCCGGGTTATTGTTAGAGTGGGTAATATCCGGTAGGCGGCAGGAGTCCCGATCGGGCAGCCGGCTGTCATACGACGGTGGGGTCAGCAAGCAAGTGTTGCCGAGCCTGCGGCAGAGAGAAAGGCAGCAGGGCATCGTCTGAAAGTACGAAGTGCGGCGCCAAAGTGCGAACGCGCGGCAAGAAATCCATAGTTGAGAGGGTGTTGGCTGGATGAAGCTTTCCCGCGTTGGGCTCGTACAATTGGTATTGTTCATTTTCGGCGTGAGCGCTGTCTGCGCAGCGGCGCTGGATGCTCCGCAATCCTTGCATCGTTCCAAATCCAGGTCAGAGTCGCACGTCTCCAGCACGCATCATGCCGCGGCGCACAGGGCTAGGACGACCGCGATCCACTCCGGCGCTGCACACACAACCGGATCCGCCACTTCGAAACCGAATGCGCCTGCTTCGCGCACTGCGGCCACTCGTTCTTCCGGCGCATACGCCGCATCCGCGCACACGACCAGGTCCGGCGTGGGGCGGAGGACAACCGCGGCGAGGCAGACCGCGGCCACATCGGGTGCATACGTGCGCCGGGCTTCCTATCACCCCCGTCATCGGTATTACGAGCGCTTCACTGCCAGCTCGTATGTTCACGGCGTGATCGGCGCGGGCGACGAGACGGCGGGCGAGGATCCGGTGGTGCGACAGGCCGCGATTGATGCCCTGGGCGACATGAACGGCACCGCCGTGGTGATCGATCCCGCGAACGGCCGCATCCTGGCCATGGTCAACCAAAAGCTGGCGCTCTCGCCGGGCGCCGAGCCCTGCTCCACGATCAAGCTCACAGTGGCGATGGCGGCGCTTTCCGAAGGGCTGGTCACGAGCGACACCATGGTGCAGCTCCCCGGCTTCCGCATGAACATGACCCAGGCGCTGGCCAAGAGCAACAACCTCTACTTTGAGGAGCTGGGCCGGGAGCTGGGCTTCGAGCGCGTGCGCCACTACGCCACGCAGTTCGGCCTGGGCGAGCTGGCCAGCTACGACATTCCGGACGAGCAGTTGGGCGTCTATCCCGATCAGCCGATTCCTGAGTCCGAGGGCGGAGTGGCGCGCATGTGCAGCTTCGGCCAGGGCGTCTCGCTCACGCCGCTGCAACTGGGCGCTTTCGTTGCCGCCATCGCCAACGGCGGAACGCTCTACTACCTGCAGCATCCCACCACGCCTGAAGAGGTGGCCGCGTTGCAGCCCAGGGTGAAGCGCACGCTCGATATCGCGAAGTACCTTCCCGACCTTGAGGACGGCATGGCCGGGGCGGTGGAGTATGGAACCGCGCGGAGACTGCGCGCCAACTTCCGTGAGCTACCGGTCTTCGGCAAGACGGGAACCTGTTCGGACAACGGCACGCGCTTCGGCTGGTTTGCTTCCTACTCCGAGTCGCCTCAGGGCGGCTTGGTGACAGTCTTCTTCCTTGAAGGCGGCAGGCCAACGTTTGGACCGCGCGCCGCCGAGCTGACAGGCGCGTTTTACCAGGATCTCTGGGATCACGACTACTTCGCAGAGAAGAACCAGCAAGCGCAAACAGGGCTAACCGCAGGGCCCGCGCCGTCGGCCGCCACTTCCGCGCCAACTCAGTCGGACTCCTCCGATCCCAACGAGCAGTAGATTCGCAATCCTTCCAAATTCAAATCGCACGAAAGCCGCCTGCGGGCGGCTTTTTGTTGCGCTGAGCCCGCTCAAATCACGTCCCTCCTTGAAAACCGGGCTTCCTTATTGCCGCGGCCGTTCAAGAGGGTCCAATGCGGCGGCATGTGACAGCAAGAGAAACGCTCCTGCGGGCGGCGAGATATTCTGACCAAATGACAGGCGAAGTACATTGGGTCGTGGCCGGCATCGGCGACATCGCGCGCAAGCGCGTGATTCCCGCCATCCAAGCCGAGCCGCGCAGCAAGCTCTACGGCTTCGTCACGCGCCATCCAGCCAAAGCCGCGGCCTATCCCGGCGCGCGGACCTGGCCGGCGATCGAAGAGGCGGTCGCTGATTCCGAGGTCGATGCCGTCTACATTGCGTTGCCCGTGTCAATGCATGCGGATGCCGCGATCAAGGCTCTGCGCGCAGGCAAGCATGTGCTCTGCGAGAAGCCGATGGCCATGAACTTTGCGCAGGCCGAGCGCATGGTCGCCGAAGGCCGCGCGTCGAGTCTTGCTTCGGGCCGCCTTTTCGGCGTTTCGTATTACCGCAGACTCTATCCGAAGCTCCTCCGTGTGAAGCACCTCATCGCCGGGGGCGCCATTGGCCGGCCGTTGTTGGCTGAGGCGAACTGCCACGGCTGGCTGGAGATAGAGAACCGCGAATGGCTCAGCGATCCGGCCCTGGCCGGTGGCGGGCCGCTCTACGACATTGCGTCGCATCGCATCGACGCCATGAACTTCCTCTTCGGCAAACCGGAGCGCGCTTGCGGCCTGCTGTCGAATGCCGTCCATCATATCGGCGTTGAGGACTCCGCGACCGTGTTGATACAGTTTCCCGGCGGCGTGCACGGCGTCGTCGACGTGCGATGGAACTCGCGTGTGGCCCGCGACCAATTTCGCATCATCGGCGAGGACGGCGAGATCGGCCTCGATCCCCTGAACGAGCCGGAGCTTCACGTGGCCGGCCGCGTCGAGTTGCTGCCTTCGCACGCGAATGTCCACTATCCCATCGTGGAGAACTTTGTCGATGCCGTCGTGGCCAACGATCCAGCGCGCCTGGCGTGCCCGGCAGAGCAGGCCAGTTGGGTTGACTGGACCATCGAGCAAGTGGTCCCGGCGCAGGCCGGGCCGAGCTGAAATCCGGCCGCCAGCGGTTTTTTGCCGAGCCTTTGCAACGAATTTCGCCGAGTAACATCCCATAAGATGAGGCCGCTTCCTCTCCCACACTGAAGCCTGCGGAGCCGGGCGGCCTGATTTTCTACGCCGAACCACGGGACCCGCCATGGCGCTGCCGACCGACATTCTGCTGATTTACGGCTACCTGCTGCTCTTTGCCTGGGTACTGGTGGAGCAGCTTGGCGTTCCCCTGCCGGCCACGCCTGTATTGCTGGCCGCCGGAGCGCTCTCCGCCGAGAGCCAGATCAGCTTTCCCCTTGCTTTGGTGGTCGCAGTGGCCGCCGCGCTCACCGCCGACAGCGTATGGTTTTTCATCGGGCGCAGGCACGGCCACCTCGTGCTTCGCCTGCTCTGCAAACTGTCGCTCGAGCCCACCACCTGCGTCCGCCGCACCCAGGACTCGTTTGGCCGGCGCCGCGGCACGATGCTTCTGTTTGCCAAGTTCGTGCCGGGCGTGAACACACTTGCCGCCCCGGTGGCGGGCCAGAGCGGCATGAAGTTTCGCTTGTTCCTGCTCTATGACGGCATCGGCGCCACGCTGTGGGTGTGCACATTGCTGGCCTGCGGCAGATTTTTCGGCGACCTGCTCAAGCGCAATGCCAGCCTGCTCAACTGGGCGGGCCGCTTTTCCGGGGCGCTGCTGATCCTGGGCGTCGTGGGATTCTTTGTTGCGCGCATCATTCGCCGCCGCATTGTGCTGAAGAGGCTCGCCGCTTCGCGCCTTGAGCCCGATGAGCTGAAGCGGCAGCTCGATGCGGGCGAGCAGGTCTACATCGTCGACCTCCGCCATCCCCTCGAGCTCCTGCCCGACCCTTTTATGCTGCCGGGCGCGCAGCACATCTCGCCCGAGGCCCTCACCGCGCGCCACCTTGAGATCCCCCGCGACCGCGATGTCGTGCTCTACTGCACCTGCCCCAGCGAGGCCACCGCGGCGAAGACCGCCATGGCGCTGCACAAGCTGGGTATCACGCGCGTGCGACCCCTGCGCGGCGGCTTCGACGAGTGGAAGCGCCTCGGCTACCCGATGGACGCGATCCCTCCGGTGGTTCCGCTCGTCCCAGCCATCGAGGCCGCAACATAAGAACTCACGCCATTGTGGCAATCAGCGCGGCAATTTTCGCTCCGATCGGCGAACCGATGCCGCTGCATGGGTCCGGGCCCACAGCCGCGTTGTAGAATCCATTGCCTCCCACGGTGATGTCGTTAAAGGCCTTCTGATTCTTCCAGAGCGTTGGCGTGACGAAACCGAGTTTGGTTCCAAGCGCGGCGAACAGCCCAGCGTAAAGCGGCGCCACCGCGCTCGTTCCGCCTACAACCGTCGCTGATCCGTGTACAAAGATGTTGTAGCCGGTGTTGGGGTCGGCGTCCGCGCACACATCGGGCACCATTCTGCCTTTGCCGTACGGAGTGTTGGCCGGCGCGGGCGGCGCGCCGATTTGGAAACTTTGCACGGGGAAGATGGTCGAGTAGCCCCCGCCCGTTCCCTCGCCGTCGGTTTCGCCGGGGTTGTCGTTCCACACCGTTTCTTGCGTCGCTGTCTTGTTGGTTCCGCCGCAGCCCACCGCGTGCGGGCACGAAGATGGACAATCGACATTGGCCGGCGTTGAGCCGCCGTCGCTGGAGTCGTTGTCGCCCGACGCGGCAAACACAACCATGCCCCCGGCCACGGCAGTCTGCACGGCCGAGTCCATCTGCTGCGCGGCCGTCGTGCCCCAATTGGCTTCGTCCGATCCCCATGAGATGGAGCACACATCGCAGCCGTCGGATGCGGCTTTCTGGACTGCGGCGGCGATGTCCTGCGACCAGTAGACGCGAATGGTTGCCGCCTTGCCCGTCGCCGCGTAGTACGCCGCTCCCGAAACCTCGATGTCGAGCGCGACCTCGTAATCGTCGTCGCCAGCCGATCCGCTCTGGCCCGGCGTGTTCTTGGTGCCGTCCACCGAAACGTCAGTCACCGAAGGCGTGGGCTGGCCCAGTGACTGGAAAAACGAATCGATGTCCGACGCGACCCAGCCGCCGCCCAGTTCCACAATCGCGATCACGCCCCCGCCGGGCTTGCCGGTGGGCCAGTCGTACGCGGCGCACAGATCGGGCACATTCCACGAAGTGGCGGCTGCGGCTTCCGGATCCATGGGTAGTTTGTAGTAGGGTCTGCAACCGAAAGGGAGGGAGTGGCGCATGGTGGAGACCTCCGTTGCTCAACGCGAGGATCGCACAATTCGATGCCGGACGCAAAGGCGGCGCGAATCGTGAGTCGTGAAACGTGAATCGTGATTCGTGAGCCGTGAACCGTCAATCGTGGGCCGATGAGCCTAAATTGGCGTCGGCATTTGCGGCCGGACCACGAATCACGGTCCACGGAACACGAACCGAGACCCCTGCCGTACCATGGTTGAGGAACGGTCACCACCGCACGGGAGCACGCCCTTGGCCTACGACGATCTGCGCGACTGGATCAAGACGCTCGAAAAACACGGCGAGCTCAAGCGCATGCGCGAAGAGGTTTCGCCGGAGCTCGAAATCACCGAGATTACCGACCGCGTGTCGAAAATCGGTTCAGGTTCCCACCCTTTCCGCGATGAAGCAGCGGAAAAGGGTGGGGCAACCGCGACGAAAGAGAAATACGCTCCCGGCGGCCCGGCGCTGCTGTTTGAAAACGTGAAAGGCCATCCCGGCCACAAAGTTCTCATCAACCAATTCGGCAGCGAGCGGCGCATGGCGCTTGCATTGGGCGTCGATCGGCTCGATGAGATCGCCGAGCGCATCCGCGGGCTGATGGACATGAAGGCTCCCGAAGGCCTGTTCGACAAGCTCAAAATGCTGCCGCAACTTGGCGCGCTTACCAGCGCTTTTCCCAAAACCGTGACATCCAAGGACGCGCCATGCAAGGAGATGATTCGGCGCGAGAAGTTCGATCTGAATTACTTTCCGATCCTGAAATGCTGGCCGCACGACGGCGGGCGCTTCATCACGTTGCCCTGCGTGCACACACGCGATCCGCGAACAGGGAAGCGCAACATCGGCATGTATCGCATGCAGGTTTACGACGGCCAGACCACCGGCATGCATTGGCAGCGGCAGAAGGTGGCCGCCGAGCACTATCGCGAGGCGATGCGGGCGGCAGCCTCTCGGACGAGTGACGAGGACGGGGCGGCGGGTGCCCGCGTGGCCATGATGGCCGAGTCCGCCGGCGGCGCGGTCAGCCTTCCCGAGGGCGCGATCGGAGGAATGCCGCAAATCTCAATCGCCAGTTTGAAAGGCTCGCGCCTCGAAGTGGCCGTGGCCATCGGCACCGATCCCGCGACGACATTCGCGGCCATCGTGCCGGCGCCGCCTGAAGTCGAGGAGTTCCTGATCGCGGGGTTTTTGCGCGGCAAGCCGGTCGAGATCGTCAAATGCGAGACCGTCGATCTGGAAGTGCCGGCCCACGCCGAGATCGTGCTCGAAGGCTACGTGGAGCTGGGCGAGCTGCGCCCTGAGGGCCCCTTTGGAGACCACACCGGCTTCTACACGCTCGAGGACGAGTATCCGGTTTTTCATCTCACATGCGTAACCCATCGCAAAGATCCCATCTACGCCGCCACCATCGTGGGCAAGCCGCCCATGGAGGACGCGTGGATGGGCAAGGCCGTGGAACGCATTTTTCTGCCCGCGATGAAGATGACCATCCCCGAGCTGGTCGACATTCACCTGCCCGTCGAAGCCGTCTTTCACAACCTGATGATCGTATCGATCAAGAAGAGCTATCCCGGCCACGCGCGCAAGGTCATGAACGCCATCTGGTCGCTGGGCCAGGCCATGTACACCAAGTGCATCATCGTGGTCGACGAGGACTGCGACGTGCAGAACATTCCCGACGTTGTTCTGCGCGTGGCCAACAACATCGATCCCGAGCGCGACATCCAGTTCACGCTCGGCCCGGTAGACTCGCTCGATCACGCCGCGCGCCTGCCGAATTACGGATCGAAGATGGGAGTGGACGCCACGCGCAAGTGGAAGGCCGAGGGATTCGAGCGGCCATGGCCGGCGATGATCGAGATGGATCGCGCGACGAAGGCCAAAGTTGATGCGATGTGGGCGAAGCTGGGGCTGTAGTGCCGCAGTAGCATTTGCAACGGAGTGATCGCGGGAGGGAAGGGTTCATGGACCAGCCTGAGCATTCCCTGATTCTGACGGAGCGTTTCAACCGCGCCGTTGATTACGCGCGCACCCTCCACACGGAATTCCGCAAGGGAACCCGCATCCCCTACATGGCACATTTGCTGGGGGTCGCTTCGCTGGTAATGGGCGAAGCCGGCCGTCCGATTCCCGTCACCGAAGACATGGTGATCGCGGCCATCCTGCACGACACCGTCGAAGACCACGGTGGCAAACCCCGCCTCGACGACGTCGAAAAAGAATTCGGCAAAAACGTCGCGCGCATGGTTGAGGGCCTCTCCGACACGCTTGCCGAGGATCACGACAAGAAAGAAGGCTGGGAGGAACGCAAGAACGCATACCTCGTTCGTCTGCGCACAGAGCCCGAAGAGGTGCTGCTGATCTCCGCCGCCGACAAACTCTACAATGCGAAGGCGATCCTGGACGACTTGAGAGAGATTGGCCCGGCGGTTTTTGAACGGTTCAAGCGCGGCCCAAAAGAGCAACTCTGGTACTTCCACTCGCTGCTGGAGGTTTTTCACGCACGCCTGAAGAGCCGCACGGTGGATGAACTGCAGCGCGTGGTAAATGAAATTTTGTTTCTGGTGGCGACCGGGTGGCCTGGGGCCGGTACTTCAGCGCCGCCACAATAGTCAGGCGATTTGAAGTGAACGCGTGGCCGGCCTTGTCACCAACAAGGCCACGCTGGTGGATTTCTACGCGCGGCAGCGAGGCGTACAATTGCTTCGCTCAAATCATATAGAGGAATGTGCACATGAAATGGATTGGATGGATTCTCCTGATTCTGATGGCGGCGGTGCCCGCGCCGGCCGCCAGGAAGGTCACCGTGCAACAACTGCAGGACCTCCTGCAATCGCTACAGCAAGCCAAAAAGGCCGATGCGGAAGTGGCCGACGAGCTCATGCAGATTGAACTGACGGAAGAAATGACCAAGAGCACGATGGACAGCCTGACCAGTTTCGTTCCCGGCCCGCTTACCGCCAATCAGATGTATGTGCTGGAAGCGCGCAGCGCCATGCTTGCGCCGCCGGCCGCCGACCTGCCCTCTATACCGGCGCCCGACGCAGCCGCGCAGAAAGCTCTTCTCGACAAAGCGGTCGACTACGCAACCAAAACCTATGCGCAACTGCCCCATTTGACCGCAACTAAAACCACCTTCCGCTTTCAGGACATCCTGAACCCTGCTGTCGCGACGAATCAGGGCAAGCCCCCCGATAAAGCGTCGACAGATTCCGGACGTGCGAATGGCGGTCCGTCTATCTACTACGTCGGCACCACCGAAACGCAGGTGGAGAGCCAGAATGGCGCCGAGATCCTCACCGGCGTGAAGGATGCGACCCAATGGGGCGCAAACGGCCAGATCGCCTTGCTTGGGCAGGGGCCCGTCCTGAGCACAGTCATCCAGGAGGCGCAAGCCGCCGGAAAGATTAACTGGCTGCGCTGGGAAACAGTCAACGGCAAACAGACTGCCGTCTTTTCCTTCGCTGTGGAGAAGAAAAAGTCCCACTACGCGGTGAACTATTGCTGTTTCCCCGATACTGACCAAAGCAGAATGAATATGGTCAACCAGGGCCTGCAACCGGGCACGGCTGGCAATTTACAAGCCGGCATAAACTGGGTGCCCTACAAGGCCACAGTGCCTTACCACGGCGAGTTGTTCGTGGATTCGCAAGACGGGATCGTCGTCCGGCTGATCGCCGAAGCCGATTTTAAGCCCTTCGAGACCGTTCACCAGGAGGACACACGCATCGACTACGGCACGATGACAGTCGGCGGCAAGCCGCTGGTCGTGCCGGTCGGAATGATCATCGACACTGAGGTCTTTCCCGGCACCACCGACTCCGCAGGCAAGCGCATCACACGACGTACCCTGTTCATCGCCGATTACAAGGACTACAAATAGCCGGCGACGAAGCGAGGCCGCCGGGTAGTGCTTCATTTTGGAGAGACTTTCCCTCGGGGGCTAAAGCCCGCGATCATTTTGCTGAAGTTGTGTACGGGTTGAAGCCCGTACCCTTCAAATTGACCCACGAAGTTGCGTACGTGCTGAAGCCCGTACCCTTCGAATTGACCTGCAATCGGACCGTTTGGCGTTCTGGTTGTCTGTGCTACGCTTCCCTTGTGTTCCGCCGCCGATCGCATTCGTGTCGGTTTAGCTCATTGCCTGAGAGGGCCATGCGCATGCTGGGGAAGATTATCCGTAGCGCGGAGTTGCCGCGGGCCAGTCGCCGCTCGCTCGCCTTACTGAGTTTGCTACTGGCCTTTTCCGTCGCCGCTCGAGCGCAACAGGCGCCGCCGGGGCAAAAGGTCATTCAGGATCGCGCCGAATACAACGCCTACATCGCCGCCGTGAACACGCAGGATGCGACCCCGCGGGCCGTGGCGCTGGAGGCATTCGTCGAGCAGTACCCGCGGAGCGTGGTTCTCACTGACGCCCTTGAGCAGGAGATGGCGGCCTGGCAAACCGCCGGCGACTCGTCCCAGGTTGGCAAAGTGGCCAAGCGCCTGCTTGCTGCCGACTCCGGCAACGTTCGAGTATTGGGCATTATCGTTGCGCTCGACCGGGTGAGCGCCATGCAGGGCGACACAGCGGCGCTCAACGAGATGTGCGTCGATGCGACCGGCGGCATGCGCGAAGTGCCCATGTGGCGCGAGCCGGCAAACATGACGGACGCCGACTTTGCCGCGTTGAGCAAGCTCATGACCGACATCTTCGTCGGCGCCGAAGGTTTTTGCGCGGTCGAGCAGAAGAACTACTCGCAGGCCAAGGATTTCCTCACCCGGGCTATCCAGATCGACCCCACGAATGTGCAGGACGTGTACCAACTCGCCGTCGCCGACCTGGAGGCGACGCCGCTTGACTCGAACGGTTTCTGGCACTGCGCCAGGGCGATTCATCTTGCCCAGAGCGCAGCCATTCCGCAGGATTCCGGCGGCATGTTGACGTATTGCAAGGCGAAGTATACGCAATACCACGGCGCGGACGATGGCTGGGATGCGCTGGTAGCATCCGCGGCGGCCGAGGACGCGTTGCCGGCCGATTTCGCGAAGCAGATCAAGCCCGCGCCGCAAAAGTAATTCTCAATTCCCACGCGACGCGCTGCGTCGCGGCGCCGCACCAGTCCACACCGCTTCAGTAGTGGGAGATTTTGAAAGAGCTTTCCCTCGGGGGCTAAAGCCCGCATTCAATTTGCTTCGCCAATGTACGGGCTGAAGCCCGTACCCTTCAAACTGCGTGCCTTTGAATCTGACTCACTATCCGCAGTGCCGCTTCGCGCTTCGCTCTGTTATATCTAAACCCATGCAGGTTGACCTTCGCAGGCGCCTCATCGCTGTTGCGGCAGTGCTGGCCCTTGTGCTTCCCCTCCGCGCCCAGCAAACGTCGGGCAGCTTCCGCTGGATCGACTCTCACGATCCGAAAGACCAGAACATCGTCGCCTGGGTCACGCGCTCCCTTCAGGTGGAGAAATGGACAGCCATCCGCGAGATCGGCGTGGTCTACGACGCGGCGCTCGTGGTCACCACCGACCGGGCAGGGCCGCAATCGCCGCCCAGCGGCGACGCCTTCACCATCTGGAACGTCTCGCTCACCAGCCACGTTGTGGCCCCTCTGCTCACCGGCGTCAACCTGCGCTGGTTCGACGGGGAGCACTTTGCGGCGGACGCGCCTGAGGAGCTGACCGTTCTCTACGACAATTGCCACGACTGCTCGGCCAGCACCTACTTCACCTCCTTCCATTACGACGTCCCGCACCACATGTGGGCGGCGCGCTGGGTGCGCGGAGGGCAGGGAGTTCTGGTGTGGAATGCGATCGGGCCCAGCGCCAGCAGCGGCATCGCCTGGACGCAGGTGTACGCCGTGATGGGCGGCGCCGACGGCCGCGCCCTGATCTGTACCTGGAATCACTTTGACTACGGCAAGGAGAAGCGGCCGAGCGACACGCTCTTCCGCTATGACGTGGATCCCGTCAGTGGCTTGGAGCGCACGGTGGAGCTGACTCGTGACGAAGCCGACGCCATGGAACTGCGCCTTTGCCGCGGCCAGGACATCGTACAAGGCCTGGCGCGCGGGCAAGACTCGGCGCTCTGCCAGCAATTGCTGAACGCGCAGCCGCAGCGCAAACCCGTGACCACGCCGCCGGCCAACAACCGCGGCAAGTCCGTGCCGCCCGCCGTCCGCCATTAAGATGCGCCTGTAATGGTCAATTGAGAGCAGTTTTGCCCCCCGCGCCGCGAATAGCATTCGAGATGAATGGAGGGGTCAAATGAGCCATCTTTTTGGACTTGGACGATTTTCCCTGCTTCCCCTGGCGATCGTACTTACCACCGCCGGTTGTCACAAGAATCCAGGCCAGGTGTTGGCGGACAACAACCAGGCAGGCACCCAGGACCAATCCTCGGACCCGGCGGCGGCCAATTTGCCCCCGGTTCCAGACAACTCAGGCGCTCCCAGCTACCAGCAGAGCCCACCGCCGCCGGCCCAGAGCAACGTCTCATACCAGTCGCCCGACCAGTCGTCGTATGATCCGGGTTACGGAGAGCAGCCGGAATACACCGCTGTCCAACCGCCGCCGCCCTTGCCCTACTACGACCAGCCGCCGGCTCCCGGCGACGACTATATCTGGACTCCCGGCTACTGGGCCTGGTCCCCGGACGGCTATTACTGGGTGCCCGGCGCCTGGGTCGAGGCTCCCTACGAGGGCGCACTCTGGACTCCCGGCTACTGGGGCTACTGGAATAACTCCTACGGGTATTATCCCGGCTACTGGGGCCAGTACATCGGCTACTATGGCGGCATCAACTATGGCTTCGGCTACACCGGCTACGGCTACGATGGCGGCTATTGGGGCGGAGGCCGCTTCTACTACAACCGCTCGGTCAACAACATCAACATCTCTGTGGTGCACAACGTCTATAGCCGCTCGGTCGTCGAAAACACGAACAATTCGCATACGAGTTTCAACGGCGGATCGGGTGGTCTCCAAGTGCGGGCGCGGCCCGCGGAACTGGCGGCGATGCGTCAGTCTCACACTGCGCCCATGAGGGCACAAGTGCAGAATGAGCGTGCTGCCGGCGCCAATCGGGCCCAGTTTGCCAGTGCGAATCACGGCCGCCCGGCCAATGTAGCCGTCAATCAGCCTCTTGCGGCCGATCGCAACGTGCAAGCCCCACCGGCGTTGCGGTCAACCAATCGGGCTGTCGAGCAGCAGCAACAGCGCCAAGCGGCTCCGCAACAGCAACAACGCCAGGCTGGTCAGCAACAGCAACAACAACGCCAGGCGGTTCAACAACAGCAACAGCGCCAGGCTGCTCAGCAACAGCAACAGCGCCAGGCTGGTCAGCAGCAACAACAACAACGCCAGGCGGTTCAGCAACAGCAACAGCGCCAGGCTGGTCAGCAGCAGCAACAACAACGCCAGGCGGTTCAGCAACAGCAACAGCGCCAGGCTGGTCAGCAGCAGCAACAACAACGCCAGGCGGTTCAACAGCAACAGCAGCAACGCCAGGCGGCTCCGCAACAGCAACAACGTCAGGCGGCTCCGCAACAGCAACAACGTCAGGCGGTTCAGCAACAGCAACAACGCCAGGCGGCTCCGCAACAGCAACAACGCCAAGCGGCTCAGCAACAGCAACAGGCGGTTCAGCAGCAACAGCAACAACGTCAGGCGGTTCAGCAACAGCAACAACGCCAGGCGGCTCCGCAGCAGCAACAACGCCTGGCATATCAGCAACCGCAGCCGCGTCCGGCGGCTCCACAACCGCAGCAGCGTCAGGCGGCTCCGCAACCGCAGCAACGCCAAGCGGCTCCGCAACCGCAGCAACACCAGGCGGCTCCGCAAGGCAAAGACGAACACCCCAAGTAGTAGCGTTTCGCAGGGCATCCGCGGCGGATTCCGCGGATGTCACCTCAATGGGCGCGCCTTTACCACGCCGGGCAATAACCGCGGCAAGTCCGCGCCGCCCACCGTCCGCCACTGACTGTGCCGGCCCGGTAGCGGTGAATAGCGGTTTACCAGCTCGCTGCGCTAGACTTGGTGACCACGGGACACATCCGTTTTCTTGGAGGGTGAGATGAACCGTTTTCCTCGATTTGCCATCGCGCTGTCGATACCCGTCGCGGCATTTCTTTGTGTCGCCGTCTGTCACCAGCGTCTGATCCCCATCATCCCCACCGTCAGCGCCGCCGTTACGGGCGCGCAGGACCAAGCCCCCCCGGACCAGGGCCAGGACCCTGCCGCAGTCAACATGGCGCCCTCTGGGTCGTCCTACACAACTGAAGCACCGCCGCCCGACCAGTCGTCCGCGCCGGGTCAGCCTCCTGATGATTCAGGCTACGCTGAGATGCCGACACAACAGGCAACAGAGCCTCCGCCGCCGTTGCCCGACTACGATCAGCCCCCAGCGCCCGGCGACGGCTACATCTGGACTCCGGGTTATTGGGCCTGGGGCCCGGGCGGCTACTACTGGGTGCCTGGCGCGTGGGTCGAGCCACCCTACGAAAGCGCGCTCTGGACGCCCGGCTATTGGGGGTTTTACGGCGGCCGCTATCTCTTTTATCCCGGCCATTGGGGCCTGCACATCGGCTTCTACGGGGGCATCAACTACGGCTTTGGCTACGTCGGCCTCGGCTACGAGGGCGGCTACTGGAATTCCGGCCGCTTCTTCTATAACCGCGCGTACAACCACATCAACGAACGTGTGGTCCACAACACGTACAACTACAATGCCGGCAATCGTGGATCCTTCAATCGCGGAAACAACAACGACAACAACAATCGAAACAACAACAACAACAACGACAACCGCAACAACAACAATTCTCGCCCGAGTTTCCGCGGCGGAGCGGGCGTCCAGGCCCGGCCTCAGCCATCGGAGCGTGAGGCGGCCCACGAGCCAACTGCTCCGCGCATGAACACGCAGGTGCAACATGAGCAGAACTACGGTGGGGATCGCGGACAGTTTGCGAATCAGAATCACGGACGGCCTGCGACTCCGGCCGTTAGCAGGCCAATTCCGGCCGATCACAGCTCGAGGCCCGCGCCGTCGAATCAGAGCCACGGCGGGCAGCAGGGCGGACAGCAAGGGCATCATCGCTAAAGCTGCACTGCTTGCTTGAACAGCAACCGCATCGGCTGACGCACCTCAGGCGATCGATCTCCTGAGGTGCGCGGCCCTGATGGCTCCCTGCGCAAGCTCCTCACAATGGGGCGGCTCGCGAACGCCCGCGCGCCTCACTCCGCCGCCTGCACCTTGATCGCCACCAGATTGCGCACCCACCGCGCCGGACGTTTGTCTCGCGCATCGATGAGCTTCAACGGCCCATCGCCGGTCAGAGGCTTGCCATTCTCCGTGTCGGCGACGATCACTGCGGCGTCGTGCACGTCCGGATTGACTTCGCCGATCGAGTACACTGCCTCGTACCCGTCCGATCCCACAGCCACCACGTACAAGCGCAGGTCCTTGCCGTGTGGCTTGTCGCTCACTCCCAGAGGCGTTAGCAGGTCCATGAGCGGCACTCCGGAGTACGTCTCGTCGGCCTTGGTGTGCTCGTTGTGGACAGTCACTGTGGTGTGCGGCAGCGGGGCCAGTGTGGCCGGCGTCCAGGTGGCCGTTTTATCGCCGAATTTGATCTCAAGCGGCCCGGCAGGCGGCGCGGGCTTGTGCATCTCGCCCATGCCGCTCATTCCGCCCATGGGCGCGGACGGCTGCTGGTTCTGCGCCTGTGCGGCGATGACTCCCAAACTCCACATCCAAAGAAAGATGGCTGTGTATCCGATGGATCGCTTCATGATCTCCTCACAAGCTCCATCGTATACTGGACGCATGTCGATCGTGCGCAACATCGCGGGCATCGCCAAGGGCATGAGCATCACCTTCCGCGAGACGTTTGCGCCCTCCGAGGTGGAGAACTATCCCGACGGCCCCGGCCCCAATCGCGGAGCGGTCTTCGAGTCGCGCTTCCGCGGTGCGCACAGGCTCGAGCGCGATGAGAATGGCCTGGAGAAGTGCGTAGCGTGCTTCCTCTGCGCGGCGGCCTGCCCCGCGAACTGCATCTACATCGAAGCCGCCGAAAATACCGCCGAGAATCGCATCTCCTCGTCGGAAAGGTACGCCAAGGTCTACAACATCGACTACAACCGCTGCATCTTTTGCGGCTATTGTGTTGAGGCTTGCCCCACCGATGCCATCACGCATGGCCACGGCTTTGAGCTGGCCAGTCTGAATGCCACCAACCTCGTGATGCGCAAGGAAGACATGCTGGTGCCCGTGACGGCCCTGACGGCAAAGTAAGAGAGTCCTGCCCGCAGCGTTCTGTCCGCCTCCCGGCCGATTCCGATTTGAAGTTCTTTCTTCCGGGTTCCCGGGTTTTCCCAAGTTTCAAACGGCCAGATCGCGCTGGTAACCTGCCGTTTCCTCATGTTGTGGAGCATAATGGCCGATGACATTCTCGGCCTTCATGCTTTCGGTCGATTTGTGCGGGCGGGTTGGTCTGCGGCCCTTCGTGCAGCCACGTGAGCTAGATTCTGAGGGAGGAATCGGATGCGGGTCCAGCGCCTGCTTGTGCCGTGGATCGCGCTCGCTGCGGCCTGCCTGACGGCCGGCGCTCAGCTCCCGTCTGACTCCCGGCAGCCGCTGCGCACCCTCACCACGACGCGAGAGGTGCACAGCCTCCCGCCCGACCAGGCCGCTCGCGCCTATCCCGTCCGATTGCGCGTGGTCGTCACCTATTACGATCCCTACATCGACTCCAGACACGGCGCCCTCTTCGTTTGTGACAGAACCGGATGCATCTTCGTCGCCATCTCCACGCGGCCCATCCTTTCGCTTCAGGCCGGTACCCTCGTCGAAATCACAGGAGTGAGTGGGCCGGGAGATTATGCGTCTGATGTTCTGGGAACGGAAGTTCGCGTTGCCGGACAGTCGCACCTGCCCACGAATCCTTCCAAATTGACCTTGACGCAGTTGCTTACCGGCGCCTTCGACGCGCAATGGGTAGAGATCGAAGGCCGGGTCCGTTCCGTGCATCTCAAGCTTCACAACGTGGCCCTCGAGATCGCCACCGAGGACGGGACAGTGGACGCTGTCTCCCTGCGGCAGGACGGGGTTGACTATCAATCGCTGGTCGATTCGCTCATCCGCTTACGCTCGAACGCCGGCGCGGTTACCAACCAGCACCAGTTGGTCGGCGTGCGGATGTTCTTCTCCACCCTTCGCCAGGTCAGCGTCATCCAGCCGGCGTCGCGCGATCCTTTCGCCGTGCCTGCCGTTCCCATCGCGGAACTGTTCCGCTACTCACCCGATCCTGGACTCCTGCGCCGCGTCCATGTGCAGGGCGAGGTCACTCTCGACTGGCCAGGGCGAATGCTCTGCATTCAGGACGCTACGAACGGCATCTGCATGCAGACCGCGCAGGCTGACGACGTCCCGCTCGGTTCCTTTGTCGACGTGGCCGGCTTTCCCGCCATCAACCTTTTCAAGCCCTCCCTCGAAGATGCTGTGTTTCGTGCCGCCAGTGGGCTCGCCGCGCCGCCGCCGATCGCCATCACGCCCGATCAGGCGGTAAAAGGCAATCTCGACGGCAAACTGGTGAGGATCGATGCCGAGTTGGTTGGGAGGGACTTTGCGGCTGCGGAACCGACACTGATGCTGCGTGCCGGCGGCGTGCTTCTTCCGGCCATTCTTCCCAAAGACGCGGCCCTCGGCGCCGCCCTTCCCTGGAAAGAAGGCAGCATTGTTCGCATTACCGGCGTCTGCAACGTGCAGGTGGACTCCTTAAGCACCAATCTGGGAGAAGGCGAGGTGCGCCCGGAGTCGATGCATATTCTGCTGCGCTCTATCGACGACGTATCCCTGGTCCAGGCGCCTTCCTGGTGGACGCCAAGACAGATCCTGGAGGTTCTTGCCGCCGCCGGCATCGTGGTCCTTTCCGCCTTCACCTGGATCGTCGTTCTGCGCCACCGGGTGAAACTGCAGACGCGGGCTCTCCGCGCCAGTGAAGAACGGCTGCGGCATCTGTCGGAACACGATGCGCTCACCGGCCTGCCCAATCGCATCCTGTTGAACGATCGCCTTCAGACGGCGCTGAAGCGCGCGGAAAGATTTGAAACCTGCCTGGGTCTGCTGCTTGTGGATGTCGACGGATTCAAGGAAGTGAACGATGCGTTCGGCCATCAGGCGGGCGACACGTTGCTGTGCGAACTGGCCGGGCGGCTGAATGAGTGTGTGCGTGCGACCGACACGGTGGCCCGCATCGGCGGCGATGAGTTCGTCGTCCTTTTGCCCGACCTCCGAATTCCCGCCGAGGCGGCCAACATTGCGGCCGAAATCGTTGCCGCCGTTTCAACCCCGATGGCAATCGATCATGCGCAAACGGTCATCACCGCCAGCATTGGCGTTGTGACCTATCCGGAGGGAAGTACGAGTCAGGAGGCGCTGATGCAGTGCGCCGACGAAGCGATGTATGCGGCAAAGGAGAAGGGCAAGAACGGCTTCCAGGTCTACCGGCCGAAACCTGTGGCTTTCGGCGGTGAAGGTGGCAGTGTTCTGGGACCCGTGCCCCACTCCCCATTGCCCTTGAGCGGTGTCTGATCCGGCCACCGGCGCACGCCGTGCCAGGAAGCCAACGAAGCGAAAGAACGTTACCTCGGAGACTCGCACGACTTCATCAAGTACGGATTGCTGCTGCCAGAGCAAGGTACCCCAAAGAGCAAACGGTCCGGATCTCCAGGTGATCCGGACCGTTTTCAATGAACTGCCGCAGTGGCGGCGCAGGTCCTGGTTCGGCCCTACGCCGCGCCCGTCGGCAGCCCACGCTTGCGCATCCCCGCCACCACACGCCCGGCCTTCCAATCAGGGTTTGACGATCTTCTTGAGCCGCGGATCCTGCCACAGGGCGGCGAATTCCTTGTCGATGTACACGTCGGCCAATTGAGGGTAACGGCCGTCCTTGGCGCGTTGCAGGTAATCGAGCGCTCCGTTCAGATTTCCGTTCTTGGCATACACCTTCGCGATCAGGTAATCCATGCGGGCACGCTGCTCAGGTGACCTGACCTGGGCGATCTCTCCAGTCTCGCCGGAGGTGAAAATGTCCGGATCGAGTTCAAGAGCCCTCGCGTATTCGGTCATGGCGCGGTCGATCTGCGACAAGCCTGCCCAAGTCTCTGCCATATTTACATGGAAGGATGCGTTCCCTTCATCGAGCGCCAACGCGTCCTTCATATAACGAATGGCAGTCTTGTATTTCTTCTCAATGCAGAGCAACGCGCCAAGGTTATTCAGTGCGTTTGCGTTTCGGGGATCGGTCTTGATGGCCTGGAGGAAGCTCTTGCGCGCCGCGCTCTTCTCGTCCAGCTTGAGTTGAACGATGCCCAGCTTGTTATAGAGTTGGGAATCCGGGCTGCCGGTGCGCAGAGCCTGCTGATAATAAGCTGCAGCCGACGCGTAGTCGTTGCGGGCACGAGCCAGGTCGCCTTTCTGCTCAGCGGCCGTTGCGGTCTCAAGAGTAATCCCCTTGGGCAGGTCCCGGAGCGGAGCCCTCCATCCATACGCGGCAGCGCAGGACATGAGGCTCATCGCGGCGATGATGGTTGCAAGTCTCTTCATGGAACGCCTCTTTCTTGATCCGGGGCACTTAAGGGAGGGCTGCTGAATCGGTTGCCTCCGGCATTCGGCACTGTGGATCGATTTGAGTAGACCCCACCCGGCCGTGGCGTACAACGCTATACCTGCTACCTTCCCGTGGCGGCCAGGTTACGGGCCGGCGTCGAACGTTAAACACGCTGTGGCTCAGCCACTTGCAGGGACCGTGAAACGGCAGTCCAGGTGCATCTGTCCGAGAGGCACCCGGGGTTACCTGCCGTTACACGCTGCTTTCAGTGGGTTCGTACACCGTTAAAGCCTTTCGGAACCGGAAAGCCGCGCTAACATTACAATCGACCCAACGATCCCACACCGGTTGGCAAGGCGGGAAAAGATGGCCGTGGATAGCCCTGAGACGATCGAGCTCGCCGAGCAGCGCGCGGAATTGAAGACGGTGCTCGAGTCCAAGGGCTTCACTCGCGCCCCGACCTTGGCGAATCTTCTTTCCTACTTATGCGAAAGGCTTTTTGCCGGCGAGGCGAGCCAGATCAAAGAGTACTCGATCGGAGTCGAGGTCTTTCGCCGAGGGGCCTCGTTCGACCAGGATGCGGATTCCATTGTTCGCGTTGAGGCCAATCGCCTGCGCAAGCGCCTCGCCGAATACTACAGCAGCGAGGGCGCGACCCACGAGCTGCAAATCACGATCCCGCTGGGACAATACGTTCCGAAATTCGAGTGCAACGCCACGTCAACCGGCGGACGTCTGTCCGCGGAGCCGGGTAAGGACCAGCCCGGAACCGGCGCCGCACCGGCTGGGCTCAAGCGGCATTGGTTTGCACCATCCGCCCAGCGCTGGTGGTGGATGGCCGCCGCGCTCCTCATTCTTCTGCTCGTCGTTGGTTATTCGTGGCGTCTCTCCCGGCATGAGAAGCAGACGCAGCCAAAAGCCGAATCGAGCCCGCTCGCCGGTTCGTCTTCGGAGCTTCCGCTCGGGCCGCCCAGCGGAGAAGAGGTCCGCATCCTGGCGGGCGCCGCCCGGAGCTTTGTGGATCATGCAGACAAAATGTGGAGCGCGGACGCCTGGTTCACCGGCGGCACCGCGGTGAAGAGTTCCCTGCAGCGCATCTCGCGCACGCTCGATCCGGGGTTCTACCGCACCAGCAGGCAAGGACAATTCCGCTACGACATCCCCTTGCGCAAGGGAATCTACGAGCTTCGCCTGCACTTTGCCGAGACGGTCTACGGGCCTGAATCCGCCGGTACCGGGGGAGAAGGCAGCCGCATTATGACCGTGCGCGCCAACGGAAGACCGCTGCTGACCGGTTTCGATGTCGTGGCAGACGCAGGCGCCGGCTCCACTGCCGACGTCAAGGTATTTCCCGACATTGCGCCGGCCGCCGATGGAATGCTGCACCTTGAGTTTGCGGCCGACAATGGACAGCAGGCGATTCTCTCGGCAATCGAAATCCTGCCCGGAATCCGGGGGCACATTCGCCCCGTCCGCGTCCTGGCCAGGCAAACGCCCTACTACTCCAACGACAGCCATTGGTGGAGTCCGGACGATTATTTCGAGGGCGGACAAATGGCGGCATATACGGTGCCGGTGAATGGAACCGACGATCCCGAGCTTTATGAAACCGAACGATGGGGCAATTTCTCGTATGCCATTCCGGTTTCCACTGGAAAGTACACCGTAACGCTCTATTTTGCGGCGCGCCATGGCGACTGGGACGAGCCTTCCTCTGCCGCTCTCGAAGGCAAGCCCCGGGTTGCCCATGTCTTTAATGTGTTCTGCAACGGCAAGGTGCTCCTCTCGAACTCTGACCTGGCCAAAGAAGCGAACACTTCCGATGTGGCGATTCGCAGATTTACGGGCCTGGAGCCGAATGCCCAAGGCAAGCTGCTGTTGAACTTCGTCCCGGTCCAGGGCTACGCCACGGTCACGGGAATCGAAGTCCTGCCGGAATGATGGCGACCCAAGCGGTGTGGCGGGCGCCCGCCTCCGCATCGCGCAGCGGCTGAAGCGGCGTTATCGCGCCCGGCGCGCCAAACGCTGCTGATCGAGGGCCCGCCGCAGCAACGATTTGATGACCGCCTGGCGGCTGATATTCAGCGCGCGCGCCTCTTCGTCCAGCTCGCTAAGCATTGGGACGGCAAAATCCACGTTCACACGCTGAATCGGCTGCATCATTTTTCCATTATTGGTAAAGAAGCGAGAAACATTCTTCCCTCGCTCCGCCATCTCGGAGATTTCGTCGGCAGAAACCGGCTTGCGCGCTTTAACTGTTCTCGGCATAGAGTTTCTTCTCTTCGCGGGTTGACTTCCATAACGTAACCAGGTGGTAGAACTCGCCTTCCTCGTCTTCGCGCACCTCGAAGATGACCGAATAGAGCTGGTCGCCGACCCAGCCAATGGCGCGGTACTGCTCGGGCACGTCGGATCGCCGGTCCTGGTAATAGGGACGGGTGAAGATCTCCCGGGACTCTTCAAATCCGATGCCCCGCCGCGGATTCTCCCTCAACCGCTGGCTCTTGCGTGGATCGAAGTCAAACCCCATTTGTATAACAGTTATACCACTTTGAGTCCACTGAGGCAAGTGCGGCTCGCTCCCGCTAGCCAACTCCCATCAGCAACCCCCGCTTGCGCATCTCCGTCATCACCCGCTCCACCTTCCAATCCAGCGAGCCCGCGCCGTCCACAATGAAGTCGGCGTTTCGAGCCGAGGGCCGGACAAACTCCTCGCTCGAGGGCCGCACTCTGAACTCCCACTGGTACTCGACTGACTCCGGCGACCTTCCACGCTCGTCCAGGTCGCGCTTCAGCCGGCGCTCGAAACACAAGCCCTCGGGAGTATCGACGAAAACCCGTAATTGATAGTACGGGAGTAGTTCGGGGTAATAGAGAGCGAAGATCCCCTCGACAATCAGGAATGGGCCTGAAGTGACCGGCTGCGTGCGGCCCACCATGCGCGTGTAGGTTCCAAAGTCGTAGCAGGGCCGCTCGATGGTTTCGCCGTGCGCCAGCGCCCCAATATGTTCAGCCAGCAGCGGGATCTCAATCATCGCCGGATCGTCGAAGTTCTTTTCGATGCGCTCGGCCAGCGGCAGATGCGCGAGGTCGAGGTAGTAGTCGTCAAGATGAAAGCGCAGGCCGCCCAGCATGCGCGCCAGCTCGTTGGCCAGCGTGGTCTTGCCCGATCCGGAGCAGCCGGCAACCCCCAGCACCGTCGGCGGAAACGGCAGCCGCGGCGCGTTCGCCCCGATTTCGCGCGTTGTGATCTCGCGGGCGCCTTTGGCGTTTGCAGGCGGCCTCACGGTTCTCTTTCCACACTTGCAGCAATTCTTGGCGCCAGCCTTTTCAGCAATCCGGCCAGTCGGCTCTCCACCCAACGGCCGGTCTCGTTCACCTCTTGGTGGCTCAATGGAGTTGCGCCCAGTCCCGCGGCCAGGTTGGTGACGCAGGAGATGCCCAGCACCTCGATTCCCATGTGCCGCGCCACGATGGTCTCGGGCACAGTCGACATGCCGACGAGCGTTGCGCCCAACGCGCGGAAGGCGCGAATCTCCGCGGGCGTCTCAAAGCTCGGCCCCGCCGTGGCCAAATACACGCCTTCCTCCAGCACAAATCCTTCGTCGCGCGCCGCCTCTTTCGCCAGCGTGCGTAGCTTCTTGCTGTATGCCTCCGTCATGTCGAAGAAGCGCAGCCCGGTGCCCGGCCGGAAGCCAAACCGAGGTTCATTGGGCCCGTTGAGCGGGTTCCAGCCCATCTGATTGATGTGGTCGGTCAACACGACGAGGCCGCCCACACGGAGTCCCGCCTGGATGCCGCCGGCCGCATTGGTCAGCACCACGGCGCGAACTCCCAGCGCGCCCAGCACCCGCATGGGGAAGGTGACCTCGAGCGGCGAGTAGCCCTCGTAAAAGTGCACGCGCCCCTGCAGGATGACCACCGGCGCGTCCCCAAGCAGACCTGCCACGATGCGCCCCGAGTGGCCTTCGACGGTGGATTGCGGAAAATGCGGAATCTCCGCGTAGGGCACGATGACTGGATCGTCAACGGCATCGGCCACGGCGCCCAGGCCCGATCCCAGCACAATGCCCACGCGCGGCGCCAGCGAACCCAGCCGGGCTTTCAGAAATGCAGCAGCCTCTGCGACCTGGTCGTAGTAAGTCATCTAAGAAGACAGGCGGTACACTTCCGACATTCTACAGGCGATGATCTGCTAACACTATTGGGTGAGTGGCGCGGCTGTGCAAATGGCGTCCCCTGGGGCAGGGCGACGCCCGTCACATTTTGCGGTTTTGCGTCGGCGGTATAATTCTTTCCGGCCCGAAACAGGCCAGCGCGCTGTAAGAACGCAAATCGCGCGCCGGCTCGGGCAATAGATTGGAGCGTTCGCGATGACAACACAGCTGGCGGACCACGAGTTGGTTTTGGCGCGGCGGATGACGCGGTTGGGGACGGAGACGGCCTTTGAAGTCCTGAGCAAGGCCAAGGCGCTGGAGCGCCAGGGCAAGAGCATCGTGCATCTCGAGATCGGCGAACCTGACTTCGACACACCGAAACATATTGTGGAAGCTGCCGTGACCGCCCTGCGCGAAGGATGGACGCACTACGGGCCCTCGGCAGGGCTGCCGGAACTGCGCCAGGCGATCGCGGAATACGTGGGCCGCACGCGCGGCGTTTCGGTGAGCCCCGAGGAGGTCGTCGTGGTGCCGGGCGGCAAGCCCATCCTGTTCTACGTGTTGCTCGCGCTCGTCGACGAAGGCGACGAGGTCATGTACCCCAACCCCGGCTTTCCCATCTACGAATCGATGATTTCTTATGCCGGGGGCACGGTGGTTCCTATTCCGCTGCGCGAAGAGCGTGATTTCGCCATGGACGTGGATGAGATGGCGCGGCTGGTCACCCCCAGAACCAAGCTGATCATCCTGAACTCGCCGCAGAACCCCACCGGCGGTGTGCTCACGCGCGCCGACATCGAGCGCGCGGCCGCGGTCATCGGCGATCGCAACATCATGGTGATGAGCGATGAAATCTACAGCCGTCTCCAGTTTGAGGGCGAGCCGTTCTCGATCATGAGCGTGCCCGGAATGGAGCAGCGCACAATTCTGCTCGACGGCTTCTCCAAGACCTATGCCATGACCGGCTGGCGCATCGGCTACGGCGTCATGCGCCAGGATCTGGCGGTGCAGATCACGCGCCTGATGACCAACTCGAACTCGTGCACCGCGAGCTTTACGCAACGCGCGGCGCTGGCGGCGCTTGCCGGCGACCAGAGTGCGGTGGATGTGATGCGCGCGGAGTTCGAGCGGCGCAGCCGCGCCTTTGTCGACGGCCTCAACCGGATCAAGGGGTTCAGCGCGCGCATGCCCAAGGGCGCGTTTTACGTCTTCGCCAACACTACCAAGACAGGCTGGGAGTCGAAGCGGCTCGCCGATGCGCTACTGGATGAGGCCGGCGTGGCGGCGCTTTCGGGCACGGCGTTTGGCGCCTACGGCGAGGGCTACCTGAGGTTCAGCGTGGCCAACTCCATGGAGAACCTGATGGAAGCGCTCGGGCGAATTGACGCGTGGACCAAGGCGAATTTGTAACGGCAAAAGGACGAGCTGGTTTGGCACGCGAAGGAGAAAATTGATGGCGCTGAGAGACGCAACGACCGGCCAAGTGACAAAAGAATATTCCATCGAAGAACTGCGCGAATCGGCGCGGCTCATGCGCGGTTACGATCTTGTCGCGCTCTGCGCAGCGGGCTCAGGTCACGCCGGCGGCACGCTCTCCATCATGGACCTCGCGGCGGCGCTCTACCTCCGCGAGGCCGAGCACGATCCGAAAAATCCCAACTGGCCTGACCGCGACCGCATCCTCTGGTCAGCCGGTCACAAGGCTCCCGCGCTTTACGTCTCGCTTGGTATCGCCGGCTTCTGCCCGCTCGACGACGTGATCACGCTGCGCAAACTCGGTTCGCCGTTTCAAGGTCATCCTCACTGGCTCAAGCTTCCGGGCGTGGAGATTTCGACTGGCTCTCTCGGCCAGGGGCTGAGCATCGCGGTTGGTATGGCTCTGGCCGCGCAAATAGACGGCAAGCACCACAAGATCTTTTGCCTGATGGGAGACGGCGAGCAGCAGGAGGGACAGGTGTGGGAAGCGGCGATGGAAGCCGGCCACTTCCATCTCGACAACATCATCGCCGTCATCGACTGCAACCGCCTGCAGATCGATGGCTGGGTCAAAGACGTGATGCAAGTCGAGCCGCTCGCAGCCAAGTACTCCGCCTTCGGCTGGGAGGTGCTGCGCATCGACGGGCACGACATGAGCCAGATCGTCGACGCCTTCGAGCAAGCGCGCGCTGTCGCCGGCAAGCCGGTGGTCATCCTCGCCGACACGGTCAAGGGCAAGAGCGTCAGCTTCATGGAAAACGAGCCCGGCTGGCACGGCAAAACTCCAAACCGCGAGGAGCTGGCGAAGGCCCTCACCGAACTCGGCCTCGCTGAACGCATTCCCGTCGAAGAGCTGCTGGCGAAGGCAAAAACCTGGCAAGACGCCGCGGTACGAAACCTTGAAGCGAGAATGCCGCGATACTCGCGCGACTATTGGTGGAATGCAGACGACACCATGCAAGTGAAGATGGAGCCCACGCGCAAAGGCTTTGGCCGCGCGCTCGCCGAAAACGGCGACGACGAGCGCGTCGTTTGTATCGGGCTCGACATCTCCGGCTCCATCACCATCGCCGATTTCTACGCAGGCAAGCCGGAGCGCGCCCGCCGCTGGATCTCGATGGGCATTGCGGAGCAGTCTGCTACGTCGGCCGCCGCGGGCATGGCGCGCGAGGGCAAGCTGCCGGTCCTCGGCTCCTACGCTACGTTTTCCGCGGCGCGCAACCTCGACCAGATTCGCGTTTCGGTCTGCTACTCCAACCTGAACGTCCTCGTCGCCGGCGCACACGCGGGCGTCTCCGTGGGCCCTGACGGCGCCACGCACCAGGCACTCGAAGATTTGTTCGCCTTGCTCGGCCTGCCCAATATGTCCGTCGTTGTCCCCTGCGATGCCATTGAGACGCGCAAAGCCACGCGCTATCTGCTTCTCGACCACGTGGGGCCAAAGTATATTCGATTCGCGCGCGAAGCCACGCCGATCGTGACGGACGAAGCAACGCCATTCGTCTTCGGCAAGGCGAACCTCATCCGGCTGCGCCCCCAGGGTTCGAACTTCGCCAATGCCGGCTTTGCTAACGCATTCGAGACGCGCCTCGCCGAGGATTGCGCGGACGAGCATGAGGATTTGAGCATCATCGCCTGTGGCCCGATGGTGCCTGAGGCGATGCGCGCGGCCTGGATTCTGAAGCGCGATTTCGGCTACGAGACGCGCATCCTCAACCTGCACACGCTCAAGCCCCTCGACGGCGAAGCCATCGTTCGCGCCGCGCGCGAGACGGGAGCGATCGTCACGGCCGAGGAGCATCAAATCGGCGCGCTCGCCGGCCGCGTCAGTTTGGTTCTCGCCACGAGCCCCGAGCTTTACGGCGTCCCGGTCCTCTTGAGCCCCATCGGCGTGAAAGACCGCTTTGGCGAGTCGGGCGCGCCCTGGGAACTGGTCAAGGAGCTCGAAGTCAGCGCCGAGCACATCGCTCAAACCGCACTGGAGCTGATGTCCGTCAAGCGTCAGAGCGTGGCGCATCTCGTCCACGCGTGAATAATCGGGGCCGGCGAAAGCCGGCTCGATCTCTAACCTCTGATCTCCGGCCCAGTCTCCTTGCTCCCGCCTTCTTGATCCCTTGTTCCCTCGGTCCCTTGGTCCCTTGGTCCCTTGGTCCCTGCTTTACTCCGGCGGCCCCACCGTCACCACAAAATACGATGCCGGCTCGGTCTGACTCGCGTTATAAATCGTGTGCTGGTCGCCAGCGATGCACAATCCCATGTCGCCCGCGACAAGATCGCGCGTCTCGCCTGCCGTCATCAGCCGCGCCGTGCCTTCGTGGATCAACCAAATCTCCGTGTGTTTGTGCGTGCCGATCGGCTCGGGCGGCGCGCCGGGCGCAAGATGCGTAAAGTGCGCCTCCAGACGAATGTTGTCCGGCAGCATCCCCACCAGGAACCGCTTCGACATTCGCGGTGAAGGCTTAGGATTCGCCGGCTCAAGCGGCGGATATTTCCCAGAAACAAGATTCACCAGCGGAGTGGGCGCTCGCATTTGCGGCGCTGGCGACTGGCCGTCCGCGGCGGGAACGAGTTGCGTTGCGGCAGCGAGCAATGGCAAAAGCGCGGAAAATTCTCGACGATTCATTCAGGTCCTCCGATTCTTCGTTTTTGTTTATAACGGCAATCGTTCGCCGCAATGGCAATACCACATTAATTCTGCGCCGCCGGCTGCTCCGGCATCAGCCGCAATGGGCCGAGTATCCCCGAGGGCAGCGGCTGCAGATGGTCCATATCCTGTGGAGTAAACTTTTCGCCGTAGCGCAGGTTCAGCAGCCGGTAATCCGGCGCGGCACGCCCGGCGAGCTCATTGATCGCCGTGTTGGCCACCACGATCTTCATCGTGTTTGTGCCCGCGTGCAGCAGCGGCGCCACATCGATCCGGTACGGCGGATGCCACACCGATCCCGCCAATTTTCCGTTCATGTAAACCAGCGCTGCGTCGCGCAGCGGCGGGTCGTACCATGTGCGCATGCCCGCCTGGTGAAGCTGCTCCCGCGGCACGGGTGTTCCCTCGCCGAAGTCGAGAAAGACGCTGCCGGCCTTTGCCGCCGAGTCGGGAATCTCGACCGCGCGCTCGTAGGTCGCCGTACCGGAGTAGTATTTCTCCGCTTCGATCTCAGTCCACGATTGAAACACCGGCATCGTTGCCGTCGCGCCGGTCTTGTCAAATGTCACCTTCCAGTCGTGGGTCAGGTCGATCGGCGAGAACGGCAGAGCGGCCTGCTGCTCCGGCGCCTGGGGCCTGCCGTGGATGTCCACCAGGACTCGCGACTCGTACGGCGCCAGGTTGAAGTGGATCGTGCTGCCGATTCCCGCCTTCGTGATTGTTCCCGTGAACGGATCCCACCACTCCGCGTTGTCAAATGAACCGCGAAACGTCGCGTCAAATGCGTGCGGCTTATTGTCAGTGTTCGCGATGAAATAAATGTCCGCCCAGAGCAATGCGCGATGGACGAATCCCACTTCCGGCGTCACCGGGTTCATTTCCACCTCGGGCTTCAGAAGAGTTGCGCGGATTGCCGCACCCACCTCCGTGCCGCTCGCAACCACCTTCACATTTTTCACTGCGGGAGCGGAGAGCTTTTGTGAGATTTGCTGGACGGCTGCCGAGTCCCGCGACGACTCCTTGAATCCCGGTGCGCGCGAGGGCAGGCTCTTCACCGCGATCACTATGCCGCCGCCGCGCGCGTACTGCTCGATGCGCTGGTACGTCGCAAGCGGTAGCCGTTCCGTTGCCGGCATCACCAGCACCATGTAGTGAATGCCAACCTTGTCAATCGCCGCCGAATCAACGAAGTCGAAGTTATAGCCCGCATCGAGAATCGTGGGAACCAAATCTTCCCCGAGCAGCGTGTGCATCTCATCGGTCACCGATACATGTCCCGGCCGAAAACGCGCCTGCGCGTCTTCTTCCGGCAGCAGCACGGCGATGTCGTTGGCCGGAGCGCCCTGCCGCAGCAGATAGCTCACGCGCGCGAGATACGCCGTCACGTCCGGCATCACGATCCACCAGGGGTTGTGGTCGTTGAAGACGGCGGCCGCGTAGAAGGACCAACCGGGATCGCCGGCCGAGGGCGGCGAATACGGCCAGCCGTGGCCCACGAGTTGGTTGATCCCTTGCAGGAAGAACGTGTCGGCCTCGGCCTTCATGTCCAGCGGAGTGGCGCGGAACGAGGGCGAGTGCAGCCACGTCCACGTCTCCGACGAAGTAATGGGACGGTCATACAAGTGGCTCGCTGAAGTAGCCCAGCGGGTATAGGAGAATGGCGCGTGCCACTGCGAGCCTTCGCCCTCGGGCAGATCGACGAGCGCATTGCTCGAAAGCGTGACCGCAGGCTGACCGTAGCTCTGGGAGCGAAATTTCGTGTGGTGCTCGCCCGCCCATGTGTTCAGCGGCGTCAAATAATGCTCGTCGATCAACTCCGTCAGCGTACGGCCCCAGTCGTAGCGCAAATCCGCGGCCTCAGGCGTGGTTCCCGCCGCCAGCTCCGGCAAATGCGCAGAAAGATCGTAGCCGCGGCGGGCACGGAATTCGTCAAGGAAATTCGCCGTCCAGTCGGATTCGTACACCTCCAGGCTGTCGCTGAAGACCGAGTAGGGTACATTGTTCCCGCAGGCCGCGATCAGCGGATCGGCGACGGTTTTCAGGTGGTTTTGAATCGCCGTCATGCTGAAGTGGTCGAGGACGAATCCTTCCGCGCCGACAGCCGCGCGTTTCACCTGCTGCCCGGTGCGGCTGGAGATGAAAAACAACACGACATGCGGACCTGTGACAGCGGGCAGCGTGAGCCTGTATCCGCTCGGCGCACCAAGTTGCTGCGCGTGGTCGGCGTCGTATTGCTGCGTCGTTCCCACCGCAAGAAAAACCGTCAGCAGCTTCTCTCCATTGCGGATGGAGGGAACGGGAAGGGAAGTGGAATTCGGCGGCACGGTGTCGACTACGATGCGCAGGCGGCCCGCCGCATCGTTGACCGGAACGTATGATCCGCCGTAGGGCCAGCCGCTGGCCAGCGTCAGATTCAGGCGCATGTCGAGGCCGTGCGCAGTCTGCGCGGCGAAGCCGACCATGTCGAGGAAATCCTTGGAGAGGTAGGGCAGATTGCGGAAGCCCTTGGCCGGATCGTCTAGCTCGAGCGCGTACACGGGCTGGATCTCCGCGCCTCCAATGCCGCCTGCCTTCATGGTGCGCAGCTCGCGGGCCAGCTCGGTCTTTTCGACAGCCGGGCCAAACCACCACCAGCGCATCATGGGGCGCGCGTCGCCGGGCGGCGTGGCGAATCCGGCGCGAAGGGCAGCGGGGGAATCCGCCTGACCCGATGGCTGACCCGATTGTTGACCAGCTGCCGGCGCCAAGGGAACAAGAGCCAGCAGAATTGCGGCGAGAGAAGCGCGGACACAAAGACGGTGAAAGCCCCTCGTCCGAAAGAAGCGCATTGTGGAAACCTCCAGAGGTCTGCTGTAACCGCGCAAGATTCTCTTCTGCGATAGACAGCGGAACAACACCCCTCGGCGGTCCATCGTAATCCGGGAAGATACAGAATGGGAAATAAAATACGGAGAGAAACTCGCGCTTCCTGGGCTTGGCACGAGCGCCATACGGCGATGCGATGAAGATGGAATGAAAACATGCTGGGGTGAACTAGCGTGGGACATTGGGCGGACCGAGGTGTGTGGTAGCTTTCTTGTGTGTCCACCGCAGAACCATTGGCCTCAGGCCAGGTCGGGCCTGCGCAGCCAGGCTCAAAGCCGAGATTTACGGTTTGGCATGGGGCGACGGCCGCACTTCTGGCCTTCGGCTATTCAGGCTATTACTTCTGCCGCTCCGACTTGTCGGTGGTGCTGCCGGACCTGATGCGCGATCTGGCGCGGCATGGCATGACCCCCGGCGCTGCACAGATTCGCCTTGGTTTCATCGCCTCGGTCGGCACCGTGGCGTATGCATTTGGCAAGTTCTTCTCCGGCGCCCTGGCCGATACCGGGGGCGGACGGCGAAATTTCCTCGGCGGAATGGCCGGATCAATCCTCTTCACCATCGTTTTTGCCATGGGCGGGGGATTCCCGCTTTTCACCATGGCATGGATCGGGAACCGGCTTTTTCAATCCCAAGGGTGGGCGGGCCTGGTACGGGTCTCGTCGCGCTGGTTCTCCTACTCCACCTACGGCAGCGTCATGGCGGTGGTGAGCCTGAGTTTCCTTTTTGGTGATGCAGGCTGCCGATGGATGATGAGTCAACTGCTGGCGCACGGTGTGGGCTGGCGCGGCGTGTTTTTCTTCGCAGCCGGGGCGCTGGCGGTTTTGGCGGTGACGAATCTGCTGCTTCTGCGCGAGACGCCCCAGGAGCGCGGGCTTCCGGAGCCGGAAGTGAATCCGAGGAATGTCTACGCCGCCGAGGAGGGGGACCGCAAAGGAGAACGTGCGGGGGTCAGGGCGATTTTGCGGCCGCTGCTAACGAGCTTTGCGTTTTGGATGGTGTGCGCGCTGGCGTTTGGGACGACGCTGCTGCGAGAAACGTTCAACCTGTGGACACCGACCTACTTTGTGCAATTTGTCGGACTGCCGGCGAGCGTAGCGGCAAGCCGCAGCGCGCTGTTTCCGTTGTGTGGCGGAATCTCTGTGCTGCTGGGCGGGTTCCTGAGCGATAAACTCGGCCCCAACGGGCGCAACCTGCTGATGGTCGCCGGCATGACGGGGTGCACGGGATGCCTGGTGCTGATGGGCCGCATCCCCAACGGCGCCAGTGAATGGGCGCCGACGATTCTGGTGGGGCTGGTGGGCTTCACGTTGCTGGGGCCCTACTCGTACCTGGCTGGCGCCATGTCGCTCGATTTCGGGGGCCAGCGAGGCAGCGCGACGGCAGCGGGCATTATCGATGGATTTGGGTATATGGCGGGGTGGATGTCTGGCGACACTGTGGCGCGCATTTCTGTGAGCTTTGGGTGGAGGGACGCGTTCCTGGCGCTGGCCGGAGTTTCGCTGCTCACCGCCCTGCTCGCTCTGGTGCTGGCGACACATCAGAGAAACAACACATTAAAAAGCACTTAGATCGTAAATCCCCTACCGGCTGCAGCGTGCCCATCCACAATGGAGAACGGGTTTCGAGCAGAGTGGCCAGGTCAGAAACTCGTGTCCCCCTGCAATCCCAGCCCAGGAGCCGATCCAGCTCTAACAATCAAAAACAAAACTATTTTTCTATTGACAATTACTCCCGGAAATGCATTTAATTCTTGGCTGAGGTCGGACCGCCGCCAGCCCGGCCGCGGAAACATCGTACTTCTTTGGCAGTCCCGGATTGGCGGGCCAGGGTGCAGGCGCGTCCACAGACAGCGTCCGCGCGCAACCACTTTTACGCAAAGGAGGCTTTCCAGGATTTCCATGAAAACACTTCAAAGAACAATCAATACGAATAGAGAAAGCGGTGAGGGTTGGGCCAATCTTGCGATGGCGATGCTCGCGTTAACGCTCTGTCTGGTGTGGACAGCGATGCCAGCCGCCGCGCAGACAGCTGGTGAGGGATCGATCCAGGGCACGGTCATCGATACTTCCGGGGCTGTCATCGCGCACGCCACCGTCACCATTACCAACGTGGCGACTGGTGAATCCACAACCCAGAATTCCACCTCGGCCGGCTTTTTCAGTATCGCCCCCTTGCTGCCCGGCACATACAAGGTCCAGGTGGAAGCGAAGGGATTCAAGACCCTGGTGCAGGACAACGTGGTTGTCAATGCCCTGCAGACCAGAGCCATCAGCCCGGTGCTGACGGTCGGCACTGAGACGCAGACGGTGACTGTCACCGGCGCGCCTCCGGAGCTTGATACGGCCGATGCGACCATCGAGCTCACCATGCAGAACACCACCTACACCAACCTCCCGATTCAGATGGCCAACGCGCAGCGCGATCCCACCGCGTTCGGAGCCCTCACTCCCGGCGCGCAGGTCGGCTCACGCCTGCCGGTCATTGGCGGAACGGGCAACTACCTCGGGCAGCTCTACCTTGACGGCATGCCCGCCGAGACCGTCAGCCAGCAGGGCGACAACCGGCTCGTTTCGCTCTCCATGAGCGTTGACGCAGTCGATCAGTTTCAG
>Ga0182027_10001309_pt1 | contig 41893 bp, 33 predicted proteins | sample 712E1DmetaG_FD_121300 | JGI IMG/M metagenome (GOLD analysis project Ga0182027, IMG submission 121300) | Permafrost microbial communities from Stordalen Mire, Sweden - 712E1D metaG (Illumina Assembly) | ecosystem: Environmental > Terrestrial > Soil > Wetlands > Permafrost | place: Sweden...
GCGGACCTTGAAATAGACCTGTGCGTCCACCTGTGCGTTCAGGCTGTCGCTGGTGATGATTTCCTGCAAACCGGCGTCAATCATATTTTCCGTGATGTTGATGCGCACCAGGCGCTCGATGAAGGGAATCAGAAAGATGATACCGGGGTTGGCAAACCGGTTGTACTTCCCGAAGCGTTCGACTAATCCACGGCTGGTGGGACGGACGGTGCGGATGGATTGCCCCAGTAACCAGATGACCAGGACAACGGCCACGATGATGATGATAATGACAGCTGCTGACATGATTTCCTCCTTTATTTAACGGCTATTATTTCGTTTCTTCAGACCTGGGCGTCACTAAATCTTTAGTATTCTTCGCCAACAGGACATTGACCAGGTTGCTAATGCCGCCGGACTCGCTGCCGCCGCTGGTAATCAAAATATCCGGCACGATTTTGGTTTTATTATCGCCTAAATTATTCACGACATTGACCAGCGCGGTATTGTTTTGCCCCATGGCTTTTACCTGGGCCTCATAACCGGCAGCTTTACCTTCACCGATGGCTTTTTGTTTGGCGCCCTCAGCATTGCCGGTCTGCAGGATGAAGGAAGCTTCACCTTCCGCAACCAGGATTCTGGACCGTTTTTGCCCTTCGGCCTGTTTTACGGCCGCCTCGGCCAGGTCTTCGTTGATGCCGATTTGCAGCTTGGCCGCAATCACATCTTTCTGTTTTTCCGCCCGGGCGGTTTTTTCCTGGACGGCGATGTTCTCTTCCTGCGCTTTGGCCTGTTCCTGATACTGGCTTTGCTGCTGCAGGGCGATTTCTTTCATCGTTTGCGTGTCCAGCAGCTGCTTGGGAATATCGATATAAGCCACCAGCAGGTTTTGCGCCTCGACATGGTATTCACTGAACGTCTTGCGGGCATGTTCCAACGCCTCGGCCTGTAATTCGGTCCGGCTCTGGAAGAAAACAATCGCTTTTTTCTCGCCGGCTTTATTCCTGAAAGAAGAATCGATCAGCGGGTGCACAATCTGGTCGATGAGGTTGTCTACGGAACCGAACCGGGCGATGACCCAGGCCGCATTTTCCGGTTCGATGCGGATTACCATTCTAACGTTGACATCAAGCTGGAAACCATCCATCGAGGTAACCCTTAACGGATTAAATTTAAAAAGCACGCCCTCGCCGATATTGGCCCCTTTAATTTCCGTGCCGATTTTCCCTTCCGAGGCCCAGTCAATCGTCACAGCGGAGGTGGGCACAAGGTAAGGAGTAAAGGCAATCGGGTTCATATTATATTTGCCGGGGATGACGGGCGTATTCCAGATGCCCCTCTCATCCCGGTTTTGAATCAGGATATTTTCGATGTCTTTGTTGGTGTGTTCTAATCTCGTGCCTTCAGACGAGGTATAACTTTTGGCAATATCCAGCCCGACATTAGACCGCAGCACGGCCACGTAGCCGGGCGGCACCTCGGTGACATCATGGAGGCTGATGGCAAATAATGCTTTATTAATGTAGTATTCGCCGGGCTCCAGGGTTTCCAGCTGCGGACCGCGGTAACCGCCGCTGTCAATAAACCCCTGTCCGTCCTGAAAATGTTTATGGTCCAGTTTTTCCTGTCCGTCCGGTACCGGATTATCCGGCTCCGGGGCGATGACATAGCCGTTCGGCAGGGTTTTACCATCGACGGCGACCGCCACGCCGATTTTATTCTTGTCGATGAAAGTGGCATCCATGATTTCGATGACAAATACCCTGGTATTGATACGGTAGGTGCCGGGGCGTAAAATGGCGACCTGCAGGCCGCGGAAACCGCCGTTGTTTAAAAATAATTTCGCGTCCTGAAAAGAATTGCATTCCACGCTGTCGCCCAGGATTCTGTTAGGCGGTAAGGGCGTGCCGTCAACCGATTCGATGATGCCGATTTTCCCCGGGGGAATCACCGTGACCTTGACTTTGGACCACGACCAGACGACCCAGAATTTCCAATACAGGCCCGGCATCAGCGCGTCTGCCTGGAGGCCGTTCTCGCCTTCCCGGGCAACAATCATGCCCTGCGGGAGTTTTTTCCCGGTCATCTTTCGGGTCAGAATGCCTACTTCATTCGCCCCGACTACAAAAATCCCGGGAAGAACGAATATCACTAAGATCACGAGGACGAGTGCGATGGCAACATACAAACCTGTCATTTTTCCTCCCTTTTATTTTCCGATATAGTTTCCGGCGCTGTCAGCACGGGGAATGGTCATTTGCGGCTTTTTTAATCCTGCAGGTCTTCTATCTGTTTCAGCAAGCCTTCCTTGATGCTCGATTTTTCCTGTTTCAGTCCGCTTTCCAGCAGGAAAATCACCGTTTCCTCAAAGGAAGGTTTCAATCCGGCCTGCTGCGCGAGCTGCAGTTTGCGGTAAAGCTCCAGCGGGACGGTGATTTTGATTTCTTCCCACCAGGGCGTCTGTCCGATTACCTTGTCTTTCCACTCCGGCAATCCCACCAGGATTTCATTATTCGTGCCTTGAAATCTAACCAGTTTCGGTTCGCGTTCTTCGTTGATATTCTGGTCGATGGTGCCGGCCAGCGAACGTTCCGGGTCCGCCGCGTTGCTTTTCACCAGGCGCTGTTTGAGCACCGTTTTCACCAGTTCTTTCAAGGATAAAGGGTGGCCGGTTTTTTTCAGTATCAGGGCCGCTGCGGCTTGTACCGTCATTTCAGGAGTATCCATATTCTCTCCCTCCTGGGATTCATTTGATTACTTATATAATTGTGTACTTGTAAACTATCAAAGTAATATAGTATACCAGTAAAAGGCGTTTGTCAAGGGGGCTGTATTCTCTGCCTGCAGTCTCTCAGCTGACAGTATTGAAAGGGGCAGTTTCCAAATTGACACCTGTCAGGTCGCTGATTATAATGAGGCCAATATAAAATCAATCGGTGATGAATTCAGAGGGAGATGAAGCAAGATGGCGGTTTACATGTATGTTTCGGCTTCGGCCGAGGATAAAATCCAGATTTTCACGATTAATCCCCATACCGGGGGACTGACATTGCATGGCGAAGTTGCGGTGCCGGGCAGCCCGTCGGACATCGCGGTCCATCCCAACCGGAAATTTATGTATGTGGTGCGGAAAGGCATTCAGGCGATTTCGACCTACAGCCGGAACCTGAAAACCGGTGAGTTAGTGCTCATCGGCACGCTGGAAGCGGGGCTAGAACCCGGCTACGTGGCGACCGACCGGAAGGGCAATTTCCTGCTTTCGACCTATTTCTGGGTGGGTAAGGCGGCTGTGCACCCCATCGGCAGGGACGGCATTCTCGCCGGTCCGGCGGTGGAATTTTTCGATACCGCCCGCGGCGTCCATTCCATACAGACCGACCCAACCAATAAATATGTCTACCTGCCGCACATCGCGGTGGTGGGGCCGAACCTGATTTTGCAGTTCAAATTCGACGAAGCTACCGGGCATTTGACGCCCAATACCCCGGACCGGGTGGTGCCGGCGGAACCTATCGGACCGCGCGATTTCTGTTTCCACCCGGGCCTGGATATCGCTTATTTCAGCAACGAAGAAGGGAGCAGCGTCACCGCCTACCGCTGCAACCGAGCCGACGGCACTTTGAGCCCGTTTCAGACTGTTTCTACGATACCGGACGATTTCACGGCGAAAAACCGCTGCGCGGAGATTCACATCACGCGGTCCGGCAAATGCCTGTATGTCGCCAACCGCGGGCACAACAGCATCGCCTGTTTCAGCATTGACGCGGCCGGCAGATTGAAATCCGCCGGGCAGGTACCCTGCGAGGCCGAGACCCGTGCCTTCGAACTGGACACGGAGGGCAATTTCCTCTATGCGGCGGGAGAGAAGTCCAACAAACTTTTAGCCTACCGGGTGAATCCGGAGACAGCGGAATTAAAACTGATTGGGACCTATGCCACCGCCAAAGGCCCGTGGTGGATTTCAATTGTGCAGTAGCCCGATGGCAGGATAGGATGTATCAGGAATACATTAGCAAATATTCTGTTGTTAAGGTACGATTCAAAAATTTCATCCTCTCCCGGCAAGGTAGAAGAGACGGAGCGGGCGGCCTTCGGCCTATAGAAATTATCAATCTCCTTTACTCCCTCCTTGGGAAGGAGGGAGATTCGTTTTGTAAAAAGTGATATTTTAATAAATTATCCGCCCATCGGTTTGAGGCTAAAAACGGATTTTATTTACCATAACGTTAAAAACAATTATGGTTTTTGAAGCTGATTCGTTTTTCAGTGATAACAACCAGTAGTTTTCGCACACTTCGAGCGTAAAACTGGTTATTTTGCCGGATTCCCCGATATTCGTGCGTGTACAATCTCACTACTCCTGCTCCAAATAAGCAATAGTCTTCAGTAGATTTTCGGGTTTGCACAGCGGAATCCCGGAATAGGCTTGAAAAATACTTTCAACGCAGGCGAGTAGCTTCTTTGATGATGCGGGTATTGGCAGTGCTCCGTCTGAGCATTGATTGCAGTTTGGGACATATAACCACAGATTCGGGAGGAATGTTCTCTTTGGTAACGATGTTCCATAATTGGCACATCTGCTCAGGGGTGAGGACCGGGGAATAAAAGCCGTGGGTCCGGGCATTCTGATTACCTTTTTAGCCGCCGCAATTTCTTTTTTCTGCTTCATACCGCTAGCCTCAAATGCATCCGCTGGAACCGCAAGAATAAGATAACATATGAATGATTAATCAGTCAAGGGGTTTTTGTCGCTATTTTGGAGGCTGGATTCCCGATCGGGTCGGGAATGACAAAAAAGGGTGTCAGTGAACCGCCAGGAGACTCCTATTCGACTTCGCTCAAGGACCTACGCTAAAGCTTCGGCATTCGCTACGCTCAGGGCGTGTAGCTATCCCATCCCGATGAAAATCAGGATCCAGCATTACATGGAACGCCTAAGAAAGAAATCACTAGATTCTTCGGTACTTCGTATCTCAGAATGACAAATGGATGTCAGTGAACTACCGGGACCTACGTTAAAGCTCCAGCCTTCGTCTACGGATTCAGGGTATGCAGCTGTTCCATCCCGATGAAAATCGGGATCCAGTACTCAGGGGAAGAATAAAAGGGCATGACAAACCAAGCCGGAAGCGTTCGAAACTTACCTCTATAATAAAACTAACCTGCTTAGAAAGAATCGCGGTAAATCTGGGCGACAGTATCGGCGTCCAGGGCAAGTTTGCCGGGGTAGGATTTGAATACCAGGTCGGTGATAAGCTGCGTATCTTCCAGTTTGCAGCCTAAATCGCCGAGGCGCAGCCGCATGCCGACGCTTTCGAGGAACTGCTCGGTGGCTTCGAGTCCGTCCTTTCTCCCGAAAACATTTTTGCCGAGAGCACTGAAGCGGGGATTGCCGGCGCGATAAAAATGCCGCATCCAGGCCGGCAGCAAGGCCGCCAAACCTTCGCCGTGGGTGACATCGTAATAACCGCTCAAGGCATGTTCGACGGCATGGCAGGTCATGTTCCCGCCGCCCCCGCCCAGCCGGGCAAATTTAGACATGGCCACAGTGCTGGCCCAGGAAAGTTCGGTGCGTGCCCGGATATCGTCCGGGCGGGCGATGGCCCGCGGCAGATACTCCACCACCATTTTCATGCCGGTTTCGCTGATGCCGTCGGTGAGGGGATGAGGGGTGTCGTCGGTGAGATAATACTCGATGAGGTGGGACAGGATATCGACGCCGCCGGCTTTGACCTGCCGCATGGGGACGGTCAGGGTCAGGGCAGGGTCAACGATGGCCACTCTGGCCTGCAGTTCGGGGAAACCGCCCAGCGACATCTTGATGTGGGATTCCCAGTGGGTGAGGACGGCGCTGGGATTCATCTCGGAGCCGGTGCCTGCAATCGTCGGTACCTGAATGATGGGGCGAATCGGGTTTTGCGGCGCGGCACGGTGCAGGGTGTAATCCCAGACCGAAGCGCTGCCGGCGCTGGTGACGGCGATGCCCTTGGTGGTATCCATGACGCTGCCGCCGCCGAGGCCGATAAAGAAATCCGGTTTTTCCCGGCGGGCAAATTCAGCACCCTCGTCCACGGTAGTAGTACGCGGGTTACACTGGACTTTATCGAAAATTACCACTGCGATGTTTTTGGCTTGCAGGTCCTGGAGAACTTTATCCAACAACCCGATACGCCGGATATCCGGGTAGGTCACGAGCAGGGCTTTACGCCCCAATTTAGCCGCTTCCCCGCCGAGGGTTGCGATGCTGCCGGCGCCAAAGATAATTTCGGTGGTCAGTTGAAATCGGGAAACCATATTGCTCCTTTTTTAGATGATTTCATAGACGTATATTATAAGGAATACATTAAAGAAATCACCAGTGAATACTGAAATTTATTGATTAGTTTAACATCGTCCTGCGGATTTTGTCAATTATCAGGCGATATATTATACTTAATGAAAATCATGCCTGCGCCCGATGAAAATTTAATTCAGTTAAACGCCAAAGGGGTGAAAAATGGTAGAGATAACTCCGCAAGACAGCGCGCTGCACGTCAGATACTTAATCGGTAAGGCCAGACACACGCTGTTCGAAGTGCGGCGCAGAGAACTGGCCCCTTTCGGGGTTTCACCGCGGCAGGCAAATATTTTAACCATTCTCGATAAGCTCGGCCGCAAATCCACGCTGGTGGAAATGGCCGAATATACCGACCGGGGAATCAATACGCTTTCGATGCAAATCATACGGATGGAAAAAGACGGGCTGGTACGGAAATCCCGCGAAACGCCCAAATCGACCTTAGTAAGCTTCGAATTAACCGAAAAAGGGCGACAGGTATGTAAAGATATTTACGTGGTAGTTTCGGATAAAGTAATAATTTCGGTTTTATCCGAGGAAGAGCGCCGGCAGATGATAAGCATGCTGAACCGGATAATCGCAACGGCGGAAAAATACACGCCGGCGAAACATTAAGATTGGAACGGTAAGAAAGAGCCAACTGTGAAGTACTAAATTCTAAATACGAATATCGAAACCCTAAACAAACTCCAATAACCAAAATTCAAATTTCAAATAAATTCCCAGTAAACATAAAATTTCAAAATTTAAATCCCGGTGCCGGAAAATAAACCCGAAGATACGAAATTGTGCCTGTTTTCATTGTGTGGTGTATAATAACTTTTGGAAAAGGGAAAGAATTATCAGTCAACAACGGAGGAAATAATGGGACTTCAGACGCGGATGTTTCTGCTGGTAGCAGTAATGTTTGCAGTGCTTTACGGGGTAATCGTACTGGTTGGCAACGCCGTGGGTATCGGCGGCGCGTTAGGCTACCTGATATTGGCATTAATTTTTATGCTGGTGCAATACCTGGTCAGCCCGGCGATTGTCGGCTGGACGATGCGGGTGAAATGGGTGACCGAGGAGGAAGAACCGGAGCTGCACAAAATGGTGTCCGAACTGGCGCAGGAAGCGCATCTGCCGAAACCGCGGGTAGGCATCTCACAGATTAACGTGCCGAACGCCTTCGCCTACGGACGGACGCAGAAAGACGGCAGGATTTGCGTGACGCAGGGCATCCTGAAATTATTGAATAAGAATGAATTGAGAGCGGTACTGGGGCATGAAATGTCCCACATCAAACACCGCGACATGGCGATAATTACCTTGCTTTCGGCGGTCCCGATGATTCTGTACTGGGTGGCCGTGATGACGCTGTACGGCGGTTTTTCGAGCGGCAACAGCCGGCAAAAATCCAGCGGCAATTACGCCGCGCTCATCGGCATCGGCGCACTGGTATTTTACTTTATTACCAATCTGCTGGTGCTTTACGGTTCCAGAATCCGCGAGTATTATGCGGACAAGGGCAGTGTGGAACTGGGGAACCAGCCAAACCAGCTGGCGACAGCGCTGTACAAACTGGCAAACAGCAGCGCCCACACCAGGGATAAAAAAGAATTGAAGAAGGTCGAAGGCGCAAAAGCTTTCTTCGTTTCCGACCCGATGGCATCAATAAACGAGCTCAAGGAGCTTTCGCAGATTGACCGGAACAAAGACGGCGTCATCGACCAGTATGAGCTGCTGACGGTAAGGCTGATGAATGTGAAATTGAGTTTCTGGGCGAAAGTGGGAGAAATATTTACCACTCATCCCAACATGCTGAAGAGAATCAAGCAGCTGGCATCATACACAGCGTAATCCCAGTTATTTCTGAAAAAAGAATAATAATGCAGCTGGAGGAAGAGCCAAAACGACGATGAAAAGAAAACAGATACGGTTTTTGGGGTATTTACTGGCGGCAGCCCTAACAGTTGCATTAATCCCGACGATGACAGGCTGCGGTTCAAAAACAACGACGCCGGTGTTAACTTCGATTAGCGTAACAATCATCCGCTCGACGACCAACATTGTGACGATGCACTCCACGCTGCAGCTGGACGCGACTGGTACTTATTCCGACGGGACGACGCCGGATGTTTCCAGCCTAGTTGTATGGGGGAGTTCCAATCCGACTGTTGCTTCAGTCAGCAACAGTACGGTAACCGGTTTAAACGCCGGCACGACCAATATCACCGCTAACCTAGACGGGGTGACCAGTCCGCCGGTTGCGATAACGGTAATTGCGCTGTCTGCGATTGTAGTCACGCCGACGGTGCCGGTGACCTTGACGGTGGGTGCCACCCAGCAGTATACGGCCACGGGGCTTAACTGGGACGGTTCTACCGCGGACATCAGTTCACAGGTAACCTGGTCCAGCGATACACCGGCCACGGCGACGATTTCTGCATCCGGTCTGGCGACCGCGGTCGCTGCCGGAACAGCTAACATCACGGCGTCGGCCTCAGGACTCGCGAGCAGGGCGATTTTGTTAACGGTGACAGCCCCGTAATTCCATCTTCTTGCCTGTTTGATATCCGCCTCAGATTAACGCATGCCTGCCGGAATTAGCTTAATATTCACCGACCAGAAAAAGAGGGGAAAAAGATGAACAAGACAAAGGTGGCGGTAATACGCTGTGACAGTTACGACCGGAAGCAGGTGCTGGAATCCGTAAAAAAAGGGATTGAGCTGCTCGGCGGCATTTCCCTTTTCGTCAAACCCGGCGAGAAAATTGTACTGAAGCCTAATATCCTGGTGGGAATCGACGCGGAAAAATGTGTCACGACACATCCGACGGTATTCGGCGCGGTGGGTCAACTGTGTCAAGCAGCCGGGGCGAAGGTATACTACGGCGATTCTCCCAGTTTCGGCAAAAACGAGCCTAATTTGCGCAAGGCCGGCCTGAAACAGGTGGGGGATGAACTGGGGTTTATTATCGCCGATTTCGACGCCGGACGGGAAGTGAGCTATAAAGACGCCTTACTGGTCAAGAAAATGATCCTGGCCAACGGGGTGCTGGACAGTGACGGATTAATCAGTCTGCCGAAACTGAAGACCCACGGACTGGTGCGGTTTACCGGCGCCGTGAAGAACCAGTTCGGGTGTGTGCCCGGCTTGCTGAAAGGGCAGTATCACGTGAAACTGCCGGACCCCTTTGATTTTGCGGCGATGCTGGTGGACATCAACACTTATATCAAGCCGCGGCTATACGTGATGGACGGCATCATGGCGATGGAAGGGAACGGACCGAGAAGCGGGAAACCGAAGCAGCTTAACGTGCTGCTGCTTTCGGCCGACCCGATTGCGATCGATGCGGTTGCCTGCCGGATTATCGATGTTAATCCGGAAATTGTCCCCACTGCCAAACTGGGCGAGAAGGCAAAGCTGGGAACATACCACACCGAAAACATCGAGCTTGTCGGCGACAGACTGGAAGGGCTGATTGATAAAAAATTCAAGGTCAACCGCACCGCGCCGGTGACGAATAAAGGCAACCGGGTGATGGCATTCATCAAGAATAAAATCACGCCGCGGCCAGTGATTGATAAAAACAAATGTACGCAGTGCGGCACCTGCGTCAGGATGTGCCCGGTGGAACCGAAGGCGGTGAACTGGGTGAATAACGACAAGTCAAAACCACCGAAGCATTATTACGACCGCTGCATCCGCTGCTACTGCTGCCAGGAGACCTGCCAGGAAGGAGCCATCGACATCGAGAGCCCGTTACTGGGGAGAATATTCTTCCGAAGCTGAAAAGAAATCCGAATATCAAAATTCGAAATAGGTTCAAATTGAATAACTGACCGAACATAACGGAAGGTACAGGCAGGGACGCCCATCCTGCGATATTAAATTCCAAGCACCAAAAACCAAATACCAAATAAATCCTAAATACTAATATCGAAATTCGAAATAGATTCAAATTGAATAACTGACCGAACGTAACGGAAGGTACAGGCAAGGACGCCTGTACAACTATGGTACCGCTGGAAGGGATGGTCTCACACCAGGCACTGACTATGTTTCCAGACAGTACTAAGGTTCATCTTTCATACGTGTAGCAAATTGTAAATTAATGGGGTATAATAGGCGCAATGAAAGCTTGGATTTGCGCCCCGATGGCGAATTTTTTCATCCCTTCGCTGGGTTCGGCCAGGCTCTATGCTTACGTTAAAAAGCAGGGCTATAACGTCCAATTCCAGGAACTGAACCAGAACGCCTTTTTCGACCTGCTTTCCCGCGAATACCTGGAACCGACGCTGGAACGGGTGCAGTGGTCGGTGGATTCCGCCTCCCGGAACCGATTCATGCGGGAAGACCTGGGTTCAACGCTGATTCACAGCTCCGGCAACGCCATGCCGCAGCTACTAGCCGAAGGGATTCTGCGGGATAAATCCTGGTACAAATCTGTCCGCAGCGTCAGCGCGGTGAAAACCCCACTCTCCAAATTCGTCAGTTCGAAAATCAAACCGGATAAAGTGCTTTACGCTTTGCTGAGCGAAAAAGAATTCGTGTTGACGGAGATTGAACGCAGCCGGAAAATCCTTGACGAACAATATATGCGCCTGGCACCGGAGGTCTTTTTACAGCATTATTACACGCTACTTTGCGGGAAGGCGATAATCGATGCCGCGTATTACCCCACGCAGATTGACCTGGGGCTGGGTTTTTACGGCACGGCATTCGGGGTGGCCACGGCCGATATCATCCGCGCGGTGACCGACGAGCGGTACAATTTCCTGATACCGTATTACCGGAAGAAAGTGCTGCCGCAGGTGAAGGCGGAACACCCGGACGTGGTGGGCATTTCGATGACCTGCCAATCCGAGCTGGTGCCGGCTTTTACGCTGGCGCAGATGATAAAATCGGTAGACCCGAATATTCATATCGTGCTGGGCGGCGGGCTGGTGACCGAACTGGCTTACCGGATGGTGAAAAATCCGCCGCTATGGGAGATGTTCGACAGTCTGATTGAAGGACCGGGCGAAGTGGCGTTTACCGAGTTGATAGAGCGGCTGGAGAAAAAAACCGACCTTGGCGGCGTGCCAAATATCTTCTACAAACAGAAAGGGAAGATTATCAAAGGCGAAAAACTGTACGAATTCGACATCAACGAAGCCTGCACGCCGGAATTCCCGGCAGTCCGACCGAAGAGCCCGCTGCCATTGGAGACTTCCAGCGCCTGTTATTGGGGCCGGTGCGTATTCTGTTATTACCCGCAGCAGGGCACGCCGACTTACGATACCAAAGCGCAGCAGAAGCGCACACGCCGGACCGAACTGGTGCTGGCCGACATGAAAGAACTGAAAGAGAAATACAACCCGGTGTGCATCGGGTTTACCGATTCTTCCTTATCCCCGAAACGTATCGAGGATATCGCCAACGAAAACCTCCGCACGAAAAACCGGATGAAATTTTCCGCCCTCTTCCGCATGGAGAGGACTTTCAAATCGCTGGAATTCTGCCAGAAAGTGGCATCCGGCGGATTCATCGGGGGGCATGTGGGACTGGAATCGGGGTCGCAGAAGGTCAACGACATCATCAACAAAGGGGTCAAGCTGAAAGATGTCGAGCTGATTCTGGAAAACTTCCACAAGGCCGGCATCCTGGTGCATGTTTTCAGCATCGTAGGGATGCCCGGGGAAACGGACAAGGACGCAATGGAGACTTTCGATTTCTTCAAGCGCCTGCACAAACAGCTGGAGCTGGGTTTTGTGGTCTACCCGCTGTACGTGCTGGAACACAGCCCGCTGGCTTACCGCGCCCCGGAGTTCAAACTCAAGCTGACACCGGTGCCCGACGACATCCTGGTGCAGGCTACCGATTACCGCGTGGAGGGAGCGGAAACCAGTCCGGCAAAGAGCATGATGACATCCATCAGCTATTCCGAACAACTGAGCCGTTATTTACACCCGCTGAACCGGGTGATCGATATCGAATCACTGACGATGTTCCTGATTGCGCAAAAGGCGAAAGGGATTGAGCCTGGGAAAATCCACGACCGCGGGTTTAAAATCTGAGGGAAACAAAACTTACTTAGGGTTTCAGCATCACCAGCGCGTTTTTACCCTGATACAAAGAATCGAAGGCCTGCTGCACGTCCGCCAGCGGCATGACGGCGGAAACAAGCGGCCGGCAATTGATGCGTTTGTATTCCATCATTTTCAACGCCTGCACGTTGTATCTGAGGAAAGGTTCGCAGGCGATAATTTTCAAATGTTTTTCCAGCCAGTAAATCGGGTCCAATTCAGCAGGTTTGGGGAAGCCGACAATGGCGACAGTACCTTCGCGGCGGGCGGCGGTCATTGACTGGCAGAGGACATCCGCACCGCGGACGCAGATAATGACCACATCGGCGCCGACTCCGGTGATTTCGATGATGCGTTGATAGACATCGCCTGCGTCGGAGTTGAGCGCATAATCGGCGCCTAATTCCAGGGCTTTATCAAGGCGGGATTTAATTCTGTCGGTGACAATTACCGGGGCAGCTCCGGCGGCTCTGGCAGCCAGCAGCGTCAACTGCCCGATATGCCCCGCCCCGAGAATGGCGACGGAATCGCCGGGCTTAATCCCGGCTTCGTAGATTGGCGCCAGTGCGACATTTAAAGGTTCAGTCATGGCGGCCTCTTCGTCGGAAACACAATCCGGTACATGCATAATACTTTTCAGACTCTGCGGGGAACGGAGGATATACTGGGCCATGGCGCCGGTCATCGAGGTGGGGATGCCGCCTTCAAAGGCAGGGACGCCGGTCTGGGCGCCGGTACAAAGGTGATACAGACCCCGACGGCACCAGTAACACTGGCCGCAGCTCGCCCGGAAATCAACTGCACGATCGCCGACGGACCAGCCGGTAACGCCGGCGCCGACTTCCACCACTTCGCCAACCCATTCATGGCCCAACACGGCTTCGAACTTATTGATATTATCCAAACGCTGGTCGTCCACAAACACCAGGTCAGTGCCGCAGATTGCGCACAAATTAACCTTAAGCAGGACAGTCCCGGGCAGTATTTTGGGCTCGGGAATTTCCCGGATTTCAATACGGCGGCGGCCGGTAACGACAGCGGCTTTCATGGTCACTCCTTGGAAAAGAAGATTATTTCAGGATTCTTTTTACTTCTCCGGCGACGGCTTTACCCAGTTGTTGGTGGGCAGCTTTATCCAGGTGGATGCCGTCAATATCGCTGGATTTGATGACGGCGGAGGTATCGAAAAGCGCGCAGCCATACATGTCGGCGATGGTTTTAAAGTGCTGCGAGAATTTCCGGGACTTTTCCTGCCCGCCCTCGAACATTTCTTCATTGCCGTTGAGTTTGCCCAGCGGCGGGGGTACCAGCAGCAAAACCTTTGGCGTTTTAGGATTTTTAACAGTGCCGCTTTTATTGACGATATCCACAAGAATCCCGGCGCCGGCGGCGATGTCCTGCGCGGTGGCGGAGAACTTTTTCTTGAGGTCGTTGGTGCCCAGCATGATGATGACGAGGTCCAGCGGCGCATGAGTCCAAAGGCAGGGAATAAGGTATTCTTTACCGTTTTTGTGCCCTTCTACGGGGTCTTCCCAGACGGTAGTCCGTCCGCCGAGGCCTTCCTCGATGACATGATAACCGGCGCCCAAAGTTTTTTGCAGCACGCCGGGCCACCGGACGTCCCGGTCAAACCGGGTGCTGGTGGCAGGGTCGGCGCCCCAGGTATTGGAATCGCCGTAACACAAAACTTCAAACATGAGAAACCATCCTTTTATTTTGAGGGTATTAAACAACAGGAGGGTGGGGTTTGTCAAACCTTGATTGTTATTTGATTCAGTTTTTATTACAATAATATCAAGATTGCTTGTGTAGTTGTTGCAGCGGCAGAAAAAGGCAGGTGAGAGAGATGAAATACCGTAAGTTCGGGAAGCTGGACTGGCAGGTTTCGGCGCTGGGTTTCGGGGCAATGCGCCTGCCGATTTTGAATGAAGACTACGCCAAAATTGACGAGGCGCAGGCCATCCCGATGATACGTTATGCCGTGGACCATGGGGTGAACTACATCGATTCGGCGTGGGGATATCACCGTGGCTTTAGCGAAGTAGTGGTGGAGAAAGCGCTGCGGGACGGCTACCGTGAAAAGGTAAAAGTAGCCACCAAGCTGCCGTGTCCGGACGTCCAGACCGCGGCGGATTTCGACCGGCTGCTGAACGAACAACTGGGCAGACTAAACAGTAAAATTGATTTTTACCTGCTGCACGGTTTGAATAAAATGCAGTGGGCGAAAGTACGGGACCTCGGGGTAATGAAATGGGCGGAACGTCAGCAGGCGGACGGGCGCATCGGGCACCTCGGGTTTTCTTTCCACGATAATTTTGATGCTTTCAAGGAAATCATTGACGCATACGACAACTGGACGCTGGCCCAGATTCAATACAACTTTATGGACGAGCAGAACCAGGCAGGCACAAAAGGGCTGGAATACGCGCATAAAAAAGGCCTGGCGGTGGTGGTGATGGAGCCGATACGCGGCGGGCGGCTGGCCCGGCCGCCGGAGAAGGTCGTCAAGTTGTGGCAAAGCGCGCCGGTACAAAGAACACCGGCGGAATGGGCGCTGCGCTGGGTGTGGAACCATCCGGAGGTAAGCACAGTGCTCAGCGGCATGGGCAGCATGCAGCAGGTGGCCGAAAATGTGGCCACGGCGGAGCATTCCCAGCCGCACAACCTCACCGCGGACGAAGTGGCACTGGTGGGACGCGTCAAAGACGCTTATTTTTCAGATGCGGTTGCCTGCACCGGCTGCCGCTACTGCATGCCGTGCCCGAACGACGTCGACATACCCCGCGTTTTCAATCTTTACAACGACGCGGTAATTTACGGCGATGCCGCCCGGCCGCGCCGGGATTACGGACGGATGAAACCGGAGCAACGTGCCGATAACTGCACAAAATGCGAGCAGTGCGTGGAAAAATGCCCGCAGCAGCTGGCCATACCAGAATTATTGGAGAAAGCGGACGCTTTTCTGACCGGGAAATAGAAGCCGTCTATTGGATGATTGCTCCTAAAAAAACCGCATATCTTCCTTTTTCGAAGGGGGAATGGGTTGAATCGGGCACCCTAATAGTTTCCGGACAAGCTCAGATTCTCCACATGCCGGGACGCCTGATGCACTATTTCTTCAGTAATTCCTCCATGGCTTGACCTAAATGTCTGATGCCGGTGTCGATTGTCTCTTCGTCGGTGCAGGAAAAATTCAGCCGCAGTGTATTGGTATTCCGGCGATTGACGTAGAACGGGTCGCCGGGGACAAAAATAACCTTGTCTTTGAGCGCCAAGTCCAGCAAATCTCGGGAGGAGACGTTTTCCGGCAGTGCTGCCCACAGGAACATGCCGCCTTCGGGCGACGTATGCGCCACACCTGCAGGGAAATATTTTTCGATGCTGGACAACATCGCCTGCATTTGCCGTCCATAGCACTCCTTGATTTTACGGATATGGGCGTCAATGTCATTGTCCTGCATATACTGCCAGAGGATGCACTGGGTAAAATGTGTGGTGTGCAGGTCGGCGGCCTGCTTGGCGATAATCAGTTTTTCCATGATGTCGTGCGGCGCGACAATCCAGCCCAGGCGGAAGCCGGGGGCAACCGTCTTGGAGAAGGTACCGAACAGGATAGTATTATCCGGCAAAAATTTCTTAAAAGACGATTTGCGGCGGCCGGAATAGCGGAGGTCGCCGTAGGGGTCGTCTTCGATAAGCAGCGTTTTAGTGCCACGGACGATATCGGCCATCTCGTGACGAGTGCGTTCCGAGAAGGAAAGGCCGGACGGGTTCTGGAAATTAGGCACGGTATAAATCAGCTTCGGCTTTTTGGCGGACATCACCGATTTGAACAGATTAATATCCATACCTTCATCTGTCAGCAGCACGGAATTAAACCGCGGCTTATAAAGAGAAAAGGCCTGGATGGCGCCGAGATAGGCCGGGTCTTCGATGACGATATCATCACCTTCGTTGATGAAGGTTTTACCCATCAGGTCCAACCCCTGCTGCGAACCGTTAGTGATTAAAATATCCTCGACCGGAATGTCGAGGTTTTGCCTCTCGTGATAGCGCCGGGCAATCATTTCCCGCAAGCCGGCAAAACCTTCGGACGTGCTGTACTGCAGAACATCCCGGCCCATGGTATCGAAAACTTTTGCGGTGGCCGCTTTCAGTTCCTCAACCGGAAATAATGCCCGGTTCGGCAGGCCGCCGGCGAACGAAATAATCGTCGGGTCGAGGGTGACTTTCAGGATTTCCCGGATGAAAGAACGGGGCACATCGGCGATGCGGTCGGAAAAGATACTGTCCATGTTTGTGGCTCCTTTTTAGTATATATTTATCAATCAACATCTCTGCGAAATTACGGAAAAAGAAAGAGCCCTCTCGTTTTTGTGGAGAGGGCTCTTGTGTCTACCGGTTGATTTGTTTTTAGAATTTGTGACTAGACGCGCCAGACCTCCCCAGCAGTGATAATAGCTGCTGCGGCAATGGCGACGACGATGACGGTGTTGCGATTAGAATTCAGTTTCAACATGGTAATAATTAATTTATCACAACATGATTAAAGCTGTCAATAGTCATATATTACTCATATGCGCCGATTTCTCTCCTCAGTTCTGCGTAAAAATTATCTTTCGCTTCACGCTCGTACCAGGGGTGGTGGCCGCACTTTGCCAGCAGAATAAAGCGGAAGTCTTTCAGGACACGGGCAAGCGGTTCTTGAACACCTGCGGCGGGATGGGGGTCATAATCGCCGTGAATGGCGACGACCGGGCATCGAATTTTTTCCCCGAGCTGCAATAGTTCCCCGCTGGTTCGCATTTTACCCGCCTCTGCCCAGACCTGCTGATAAATCACCGGGCTGCACGGCAATATCTCATCTTCATGGGGCAGCGGCGCAAAGGAATCGGCTTTTTCCATCAAGTCCCCGAACCGGGCAAAGCTGTTACCACTGGCACTGCCGGAATAAATCGAAGACAACAAGGATAAAGCTTCTTGCCGTTCTTCCGCGCTGAGATGGCTGAGGCGAGTTTCCATGATTTGCGGGACATATTTATCGGTAAACGGTGGACTGCTGATAAGAACGAGTTTTTTTACCAGGGACGGATATTGCGCAGCGAAAATAAAACTCAACCAGGCACCCCAGGAAAATCCGACCAGAACCAGCGGCGGATTACAGTGTGTTTCCAGAACATCTTTGAGTTCTTCAACCTGACCTTCAATGGAACCGGCCGTTTGCAATGGTTCCAGGACGCCCATTTCGGAGGCTAATTCACGGGCAACGGGGGCCATTTCGCCGGGGGCGCCGGGCCCGCCGTGAACCAGCGCGATATTGAACGGAGCAACGCCGTAGGTACGGAGATTATTCATGTGTATATCTTAGCGCATTGGGCGAGAGAAAGGGAAACAAATTGACAGTGTCTATTTAATATAATACAGTATTCTTTAATATGAATGATAAGAATAATGTTGAGAATAAACCTCCTTTCGACTTAGAAAAAGCTAAAACATTGATAGATAAGCATGTATTAATCGGTTTGACATATTTTGACCATGACGGTAAGTTTCTAGAACAAAAACAAATGCACGGTAAAATTATCAGCGTGGATAAAACCAATGGCATTGAAATAGCTCTCGAAGGCTCTCGCAGTGGAGAAATTTATATGCTTCCTCCTGATTTAAGATCATTCCACGAGGCAGCCCCCGGGGAATATCGAGAACATTCGACTGGAGAAATAATAGTTAATCCTGATTTTACGACTACATGGACAATTACCCAAAAAGATCCCAATTCCCATCTTTAATTTGTCATTTTGACCGGGAATTACAGGCTCATTCTTGAAATAATCGGAGAGGATAAAGTCCTTATTGTAGACGTGGAGGATTATCATGGTAACTAGAACTAAAGCTTATCCCAATATTGCCATTCCGCCGGGAGAATTCCTTTTAGAAGAGATACAGGCGCGCGGTTTAACTCAAAAAGAACTGGCGAGAAGAATGGGACGGCCGATAAACGCAATCAATGAAATTATTAACGGCAGGAAAGCAATTACTGCCGAAACCGCCCTGCAACTCGAAGAAGTTATGCCGGAAATACCGGCGCGTTTCTGGCTAAACCTGGAGACAGACTTCCAACTGACCAAAGCAATTATCAACAAACAAGCCAATGCAGCCTAAATTGGATAACGATAATAACTTGAAAGGAATTACTTAATGCTTTCGAACATCTTTTTTGACCTGGACGGGACACTGACCGATTCCAAAGAAGGGATTGTAAATTGTATTTATTACGCGCTGGAGAAACTGGGCTATCCGGTACCGGAAGCATTTAATGTCAACGATTGCCTCGGGCCGCCGCTGCGGTTGTCGTTCCGCAGGCTGTTAAAGACAAACGATGAAGCACTGATTGAGCGGGCAGTCGAGATTTACCGGGAAAGATTCTCCACCATCGGGTTATTTGAAAACAGGGTTTATCCGGGGATTCCGGAGCTGCTTTCGGCATTGCGTGAGAATGATTTCAAACTATATGTCGTCACCACAAAGCCGAGGGTTTTTGCCGAGAGAATCATCGAGCATTTTCAACTGGCACAACGGTTTGTAGCTATTTACGGCACAGAATTGAACGGGCAATTCGATAATAAAGCGGACCTGATTGAATTCATTTTGAAAGCCAGGCAATTGAGAGCCGAAGAAACCGTGATGGTCGGCGACAAAAGAGAAGATATCACCGCGGGACAGGCGAACCGGACGGGAACAATCGGGGTGACCTACGGCTACGGCACCCGGCGTGAAATAACTGAGGCGGCGCCGGATGACATCTGCGGGAGCCCTGAGGAGATCGGACAGATTATAATGGGGGGAATAATTCAGTAGGATTGAGTTTCGAACTCGACCGCCCCAGTCTGCAATGCTGGTCTGAGAAGGGATGATAAGTGGCCGGATAGATAAACTCTCCCTTAAATCCCTGCCTATTGAGGGATGTAAAACAGGTTGTGAGCAGAGATTGCCGCGCCCTGATTTCATCAACGGCTCGCAATGGGTTACAGCAAATCCCAGCCGTCGGGGAGAACAGGAACGGGCCAGGACGGGTCGGGGTGCCAGTTTCCCCATTGATTGAAAATGGACTTACCGGACTGAAGCAACTCGATGGCGTTTTTGCCTTCGACGCGGAACATTTTTGCTTCCTGCGGGGAAATCAGGCCCAAATCCACTGCTTCCTGAAATTCGTCATCGTCTTTCCAGTGCCAGTTTTTAAGGTCAGGTTCGACGATAATATCAAGCAACTGGTCCATGTAATCAAAGCCCCGGGCAGTGCGTGTAAGTGGTTCTTCCAGATTAATGTACCAGCAGTTAAGCGCAGTGTGATTATCATTCCAGAATGCCAGCACGGAATATCTGGCACCAGGTACTGCCAGACGCAGTCTGCCCTCACCCTGCCAGACGGCATCTGCCAGTTTCCACTCGCCGGTCTTGCGGCCGAGGGTGCTTACTTTTTTATCGTCGAGAGATCGGGCCTGTTTCCAATGGGCGCCGCGCGGAATATATAAAGCTATTAAATCCACTGAATCCTGCACCACGATTTCCGGACGGGCTGTCCAAATTTTTCCCTGCCAGAGTTCCCGGACGAGGATGGGTTGGCCGGGGGTAAAGGGGTTGGCTTTTATATTTTTCATCCAGCGATACATCCTGATATACAACTTTATTACCTGTTTATGCAAGAAACACAGCGTGATATTTACACAACGACCCACTCCCAAACCTCGCCCTGTACATTTTACTTGAAAAGTAAAAGTATTTCGGCTGCGGCCTTCAAGGCGAGGAAGTTAAACAAGAAGGAGTGCTATCGCCCTCCTTCTTCTGGAGTTTGTACTTAGTCCCAACCAATACAGTCCGGCCAAAGATCAACATAATAGCAGGCCTATCCCAGCATTGTTATCACTTGATGTATTTCATTTGTTTGAGGAGTTTGAAGGCTTCATTTCTGGCGTCCCGCAGGTCGGAGAGGAGATGGGCATCGCTGTTGACATAGATACGGTCGGCGTTATTCAGTAAAACCTGCCAAGCTTCCGGTTTCTGCTTAAAATATTTGGCATTGAGCTCCAGCGGGACTTTGTATTCGTTAGCGGTTTGAATGACGTTGAGCGCGTCCCCCTCTTCCAGCCCGATGCAGACATGGCCGATGCAGTCAATTTTATCGTAGTATCTTTTGATGGCATTAATAAAACCATCGGCGATTTTTTTTGAGTTGCTTTTAAAAACTTCTTCATGGTAGGACAGAATGATAAAATCGCCTGCGATGCCGTCAATCTCCATACAAACATCCCCGGCTTCGTTCAATAAATCGGCTTCGACACCGAAAATCACTTCGACGTCGTTATAAACATTCTGCCAGCGTTTGCATGGCGACCGATAGGTTTTTTTTAAAAGTCCGTCGGCTTTGAGCAACGCGGCAGAATGGTCGCAGATAGCAATTTTTGTCATGCCGATATCGCCGGCGTATTTTACAATTTCGTCGACGGAGTTCCAGCCGTCGGAGAAGGTGATGGAGTGGATATGGTAGTCTTCCGGACCGGGATTTAGTATTTTCATGGTTGTTCCTGATTAATTATTTGGCCACTTGCGAAATAGGCTCTTTCAGTTTTTATGCCGATATGTTTGTAATTGGCCTTGCAAATTCACCCGCCAAAAGCATGGTATTAACACGAGCACATTGTTAATGCTACCACAACGCCCCATCTCTTTCTCTTCCGTGTACATTTTGCCCTAAAGTTAAAAGTATTTCGGCTTCGGGCTCAAGGCGAAGCAGGAGGTTATTTAGAGGGACTGCTCCCCCCATTCACTTCGTTCTGTGACTTTGTAACTCAAAACCCCACATCCTAACCCCCTCTCTCTGGATCTCTCCCATAAGGAGCGTACATTTCGGCCTAATGCCTCAAGTATTTCGTTGCGACTCAAAGAGGAATGAGTTATTTTGCTTTGGCGAAGTCAAGAAGGTTGAGCCGTAACGTGGATTTGCCGTTCCACTGGTCGAGTTCGAGGTTATAGACGATATCGATAGGGGCGGACATTTCGGCCTGGTGCGTGCCGAAACCGAAAGCCACACAATCCCAAACCATGCCGCCCTGTTCCAGTTTCATCCTGAGATGCCCGCCGTCACTGCCCATGGTGCGGCAGGCAGCCACTTTGACATTGCGCGTGAGGAAAACCGGCTGAGGATTGGCCTGTCCGAACGGCGCCAATTGCTGCAGGGTGCGGTAGGCGCTGCCCGCCAGGTCTTTCAGGGCCACTTCGGCGTCAATATCAATTTTGGGACGGAGATCCACGTCTGCCAGTTTAGTGCCGGCGATTTTCACCAGTTTTTCGTAAAGCAGCGGGATATTGTGTGTCAGTATCATGAAACCGGCGGCGCCTTTGTGGCCGCCGAATTCGACAAAAAGTTCGCGGCATTCTGTCAGGGATTCGATTAAATTGAACTCCGGGATACTGCGGCAGCTGCCAGTGCTGACTTTTTTGCCGGTGCGGATGACCACCGAGGGACGGTAAAATTCATCCGAAAGCTTATTCGCCACCAGCCCGGAAATACCCGATGAAAAATCGTCCACCCGGACCAGAATCAGGGGTTCGAGCTGACGCGACACCACCTGTTCCCGGGCGACGGCGGTAGCTTTAGCGGTAACCTGCTGGCGTTCCGTGTTCTTTTGTTCCAGCCAGGTGGCCAACTCTCCGGCCCGCGACGGCGAATCGGTCATCAGCAATTCATAACTGGGCAGAGCATGGTCCATGCGGCTGGCGGTATTCAACCGGGGCGCAATCGTCCAGGTGATATTTTCGGAAGTAAGGGAGCCCGATGTTGTACCGGCTTTAGTTAATAATTCCACGAGACCGAGGCGCGGGCAGGCGTTCATCCGCTTTAAACCTTCGTTGACGAGATAGCGGTTTTCCCCGAGCAAGGGCGTCATGTCCGCTACGGTGCCGATGGCCACTAAGTCCACCACCTGCTCCAGCCGGGGCTCTTTATTCATTCCAATGAGCAGGGCCTGCAGTAGTTTGTAAGCGACGCCGACGCCGGCCAGTTCGTTGAAAGGATAATGTGAAGCTGCAACTTTAGGATTAACGACCGCCAGCGCAGGCGGCAGTTCTTCGGTGGGGGTATGGTGGTCGGTGATAATAACATCCATGCCCAGGCGGTTAGCTTTTTTGACGGGAATAACGCCGGTAACGCCGCAATCGGTGGAAATAATCAGACTTACGCCCTGCTTATGCAGTGCTTCCACGGCCGCGATTTTGAGACCGTGCCCTTCATTTATGCGGTGCGGAATATAAGGAATAGCTTCAACATTGAAAGCGCGTAAACCCTGCACCAGGACGGCGGTGGAGGTGATTCCGTCGGCGTCGAAATCGCCGTAAATCGCGATTTTTTCACCGCTGAGCACGGCGCGGTAGATACGGGTGACGGCCTGTTCCATATCCGGCAGGAGAAACGGGTCCGGCGACAACCGTTTATCCACAGCAAGAAACGGCTCGACCTGCGACGCATCGGCCAGCCCCCGGTTAAAAAGCACCTGGGTAATTAACGGCGATAAACCGCATTTATCCAGCGGATGGCCACGCGGCACCGGAGGCAAAATGTGCCAGCGTTTATGATTCAAAACTAAGCCTCGCTGTATTTTCGGATAATCAGCGCCGAGTTATGTCCGCCGAAGCCGAAGGTGTTGGACAGGGCGATTTTAACATCCGCCTTGCGGGCGACGTTAGGAACATAGTCCAGGTCGCATTCCGGGTCCGGAGTAGTGTAATTGATGGTAGGCGGAATCACGCCGTTCTGAATGGTCAGGACGCAAATCGCGGCTTCGATGGCGCCGGCGGCGCCGATCATATGTCCGGTCATGGACTTGGTGGAGCTGATGGGCACTTTATAGGCATAATCACCCAGGGCACCCTTGATAGCTTTGGTTTCCGTTTTATCGTTAATTTCAGTGGATGTGCCGTGAGCATTGATATAATCAATTTCGGTCGGGGCGATTTCCGCTTTGCTGATGGCCATTTTCATTGCACGCACAGCGCCTTCACCGGTTTCCGGCGGGGAAGTAATATGATAGGCGTCGCTGCTGGCGCCGTAGCCGATAATTTCCGCGAGGATGTGCGCGCCGCGTTTTTTAGCAAAATCCAGAGTTTCGAGGACGAGAATGGCCGCGCCTTCACCGATGACAAAACCGTCGCGTGTTTTGTCGAACGGCCGCGAGGCATGTTTGGGGTCATCGTTGCGGGTGGACAGGGTGCGGGCAGCATTGAAGCCGGCTACACCGATAGGTGTGACAACCGCTTCCGCGCCGCCGGTGATAATTGCCACACCGTCGCCGCGTTTAAGGATTTCATAGGCATTGCCGATGGCGTCGGTGCCACTGGAACAGGCAGAGGTCGAGCAAACATTGGCCCCTTTGGCGCCGATATCGATAGAAATCTGGGCGCCGGCCATGTCGGAAATCATCATCGGGATAAGGAATGGGCTGACCCGGTCCGGGCCTTTCTCGTTCAGGATTTTCAATTGCTCGGAGAGCGTGCCCAGGCCGCCGATGCCGCTGCCGACCATGACACTGATATCGTTGCGGTTGCTGTCGTCAATCACCAGATGAGAATCGCGCAGGGCTTCCTGGCTGGCGGCCACCGCGAACTGGGTAAACCGGTCCATGCGGCGGACAAGTTTGCGGTCGATATATTTGTTAGGGTCGAAGTTTTTCACTTCGGCAGCGAATTTAGTGGCATGATTCGTGGCATCAAAAAGCGTGATATTATCCACGCCGCCGCGGCCGTTGATTAAAGAATCCCAGGTAGAAACGGCATCCAGGCCAACCGGACTGATAATGCCGACCCCGGTAATCACGACGCGATGAGTTCCGTTGCTTGTAACCAATGTAATTTCCTCCAATGTAAAAGACAGTGCTGCGTAGCGGATTTGCTGTCTATTTAATATCGTTAGTATAATGGATTAGCCGGTTTGCAGTCAATTTGTCACACGTACCTCCTCTTGAAATTCCAAGTCCACAAAGGCGGTTATTACCATCAGATGAAAATTGCGATTGAAACCCTGGGATGTAAATTAAATCAGGCGGAAACGGAAGCGCTGCAGCATCAGTTTGTGGAGGCCGGCTACGAGCTGGTGCAGCAACCCGCGGAAGCGGACGTGTACATTCTGAACACCTGCACCGTCACGCATACCGCCGACGCCAAAGCCAGGCACCTGCTGCGGATGGCGCACCGGCAGAATCCGGATATTTTCATCATCGTGACCGGGTGCTATGCACAGCGGTCGGCGGCCGAACTGGCCGCCATCGAGGGGGTCAACCGGGTCGTGGATAACAGCGAAAAAGGGAACCTGCCGGAGATAGTAAAAAATATCCCCCAAAAAGCGCTGAGCGTCAAAGAACCATTCGCCACATCTACCCCATTCCGCACCCGTTCTTTTTTGAAAATACAGGACGGCTGCCAGAATTTCTGCAGTTACTGCATCGTGCCGTTCGTACGTAGTGTTGAAACCAGCGTACCGCCCGGGACGATAATCGAAGAAATTAACAAAAGGACGGCGGAAGGCTACCAGGAAGTGGTCCTGACCGGCACACGGGTGGGCGGTTATGCCTATGCAGGTGCCTATGCTAATTTAAAGAGTTTGCTACAAAGTATTCTAAGCGAGACTGAAATCCCCAGAATCCGCCTGTCTTCCGTACAGCCGCAGGAGATTTCCGGGGAACTGATTAAGTTGTGGCGGAACCCCCGGCTGTGCCCGCATTTCCATTTGTCACTGCAGAGCGGCAGCGCCGCGGTACTGAAACGGATGAACCGGCGTTATTCCCCTGACGAATACAGGAAAGCGGTGCAACTGATCCGGCAGGAAGTACCGGCGGTGGCAATTACGACGGACGTTATTGCCGGGTTCCCGGGGGAAACGGACGCGGAGTTCGAGGAAAGTCTGGAATTCTGCAAACAAATCGGTTTTGCCCGGATCCATGTTTTTTCGTATTCGCCGCGCTCCGGGACGGCCGCCGCTCAGATGGCCGGGCAGGTGGCGGACAAGATAAAAAAGGAACGCTCAAAAAAAATGCTGGCCCTGGCGACAGAAAGCGCGCAAAAGTTCCGGGATAGTTTCGCAGGGGAAGCACTGGACGTGCTCTGGGAGAAACAGACCGACGACGGCGACTGGACCGGCATGACCGGGAACTATATCCGGGTGTTCGCCAAGAGCAAAGACGATTTAAGCAACAAAAAATCAACAATTAAATTCTAAACACGAATGTCGAAATCCGAAATAATACCAAAATAAGAAATTAGATTTTTTAATCAACGAAAGGAACAATTCTCAGTACTATAGTGCTTACATTGACAACAAGCGGAAGTTGGTTTGATGGATTCCCGCGTTCGCGGGAACGACCAGCCGGGAAACCAGCTTCGCGCAAAGCTTGAGGCCGGTTTCTTTTCATTGTCATTGTCGGGCTTGACCCGACAATCCAGAGATTGCGAACAGCCTAACTTTCTTTTTAAGGCGGCGCGAGTGCAAACGCCCTCGCTTACCCAGAGGTATCCGTTATCCTCCCATCCCGGTTTTCATTAGGTTCAGGGAAGGACTCGCAGTGAAGTAGGGAGATTACGGGGGCGGGCAGGTTACAAACCTGCCCCTACAGTCCCCGGCCTTTTCTTTCGTCGTAAATGTTTTATCTGGCGATATCGCGGCGGATGAAGGCGGGAATGGAGAAAGCAAAGAACACGATGACCAGACCCAACAATATCAGGACATGCACCGGAGACAGGCCATTTTTAAGTGTATCCGGTTCCATGTAGTGATAAAAAGGCGAGATGAAACGGTAATTTTTCAGCCCGGTGACGACGCCGCCGAGTGTGTTCAGCAGATAGGTTAAAACCGCCAGCCCGCTGGCGACGCCCATGCTGACGCCTTTGCTGCCTTTCACGCACCCGGTTAAAAACGCCACGGCGGCAAAAACGAGCGCCAGAGCGCAGGCCCCCAAGGTGGCTTCCGCTAATTTCAATAAGTTGACATCAATATTCATCGCCGAGACAGTTATTGCCAGTCCGGCCCAGAAGAAAAACCCGAGTAACGCCATGCTCACCACTAACACGGCAAACTTGTCCGCGACCACCCGCCAGCGCGGCACGGGGTTGGTCAGTAAAAATCCTAATGTGCCTTTTTCCTCTTCACCGGCGATTGCATTGGCGCCGAAGCCGATGCCGAAAACCAGCAGCAGCAAGGGCACCATCAAGGAAAACAGTTCCGTACTGAAATAGCCGACCGGCGAAGTGTAATCGACTAACCCTGTGCCGAACATTTCTTTCAACCCCTCAGGGAGCTGGTTCAGGTACTGATTAAAAGAGGTCATGCTGCTGATAGTCGGATAAAAAAGCGCCATGAGTACACCGATGGCGACCAGATAACCGCCCCACATGAGGAAAGAACGCCGCTGGTCGCGCAGGGTTTTCAGAAAGATGTTATTCAGCATCGTTTTTACCCCCGTTATAGTAGGTCATGAAGATATCTTCCAGGCTCGGCTCATGACTGATGATATTGGCCACCTCAAAGCGGGCGGCGGTTTTCACCAAGGCATCCAGCGAACCCACGACGGTACAGGTGAGTAAATTATCCCGGATAACAATATCGCGCACACCCGGAATATTCGTAAACTTGTTTGCGGGTACTGGCGCGGCAAAATGGATTTCCAATTGGCGGATGGAGTGCGATTTCAGGGATTCGATGGTCTCGACGGTAATCAGTTTACCCTGCCGGATGATGCCGACGCGGTCGCAGACTTTTTCCACTTCCGGAAGGATATGCGAGGAAAGAAAAATGGTGCGGCCTTCTTTTTTCGTTTCCGCTAATAAATCATAAAATTCGTGCTGCATCAGCGGATCGAGGCCGTTGGTCGGTTCGTCAAGGATGAGCAGTTCCGGTTTGTGCATAAAAGCCTGAAGCAGGCCGAGTTTCTGCTTGTTACCCAACGACAGCCCCTGGATACGCCGCGGCAGGTCGCACTGGAACCTGGCCGCCAGTTCTTTAACATATTGCCAGTCCAGTCCGCCGCGCAGGTTGCCCAGATACCGCAGTAATTGTTCGCCGGTCATATCGTCGTAGAGAGACAGTTCGCCGTTGAGGTAGCCGACGCGGCGATGGATGGCGACACTGCCCTGCCGGGCATCGAGGCCGAAAATCGCCGCCGAGCCGCCGGTGGGACGGATGAAGTCCAGCAAAGTGCGGATAGTAGTGGTCTTGCCGGCGCCGTTGGGGCCGAGGTAGCCGAAGACCTCGCCGCGATTAACTGTAAGGTCAACTTCGGCGATACCGAGCTGTTTGCCGTAGTATTTGGTGAGTTTGGCGGTGTTGATGACAACGTCATTATTCATTTTTCGCACCTATAATTGATGTTCTTGCCGTGAATTATACTACATTACAATGACCGTTTGCCCCGTTTTACTTTGTTACGTCCATTGTTACGAAGAACAAAACCCGTTATTTCTTGCTCAAACCTTGCTTAGGACGAATAAGCAAAAGAGTTTTAAGAATAGTTAACTTGCAATATTTCAGCGAGTGACAGCATAATATTGATATTGACGAGTGAATCAGTACAATATAAGAAGCAAGGAGATAAAAGTGAGACCGAACAGACTGCGAGAGCTATTGAAAGCCGGGAAACCCACGCTGGGGATGCATTTAATCGGGCCGTGGCCGGGAATGGCGGAAGTGGTGGGGCAATCCGGTGGATTTGATTATATCGAGTATGTCGGCGAATATTCGCCGTTCAGCCTGGAAGTAATGGATAATTTCTGCCGCGCGATCGAGCTTTTCCCCAACCTGGGCGGGATGATGAAAGTGGAGGAAAACGGCCGCGGTTTTATCACTCCCAGAGCAATTGATTCCGGTTTCCAGAGCGTGCTTTTTACCGATATCCGCACGGTGGATGATGTTAAAGACTGCATTAGCGCGGTGCGCTCGGAAAGACCGGACGCCGGCGGCGTGCACGGCTACGGCATGCGACGTAGTGTCGGTTATGTGGCGGACGGCCCCGAGGCCTGGGCCAAGGCGATGGACGACGTGGTCATCGCCCTGATGATTGAAAAGACCGGCGCGATGGATAACCTGGAGAAAATCCTTTCGGTGCCGGGTGTGGATATGGTGCAGTTCGGCCCCAGCGATTTCTCCATCAGTTACGGCAAACCGGCACAGGCACGTTCCCCGGAAATCATGGATATCCAGAAGCGGATGATTGAAATGGCCCTGAAAAAGGGCGTCGCTCCCAGGGTGGAAGTCGGCTCTTTCGAACTGGCGAAACCGTTCGTGGATATGGGTGTAAAGCATTTCTGCATCGGCTGGGATGTCAGCATTATTTACAGCTGGTGCAACCAGAACAGCGAAGGGATGGCCAAACTGCTGCCCGGACTGGCACGACCAAAAGCGGCCGCGAAAGACGGCGGGTATACCGGCACAAAATAAATTTTAGTTTTTCGAAATCAGAGATAGCTGGTAGAGTTGTTGTTCTCTACCAGCTATTTTTTTAAAAAAGACGGTTTCTTATCAGCCGTTAGGCGGTATGGCCGGCGCGTTATCGCCGATTAGATTATCCTGCTTCAACGGGAATTCGACGATGAAAGTTGCGCCGTGACCGAACTGACTTTCAGCCCAGATGCGACCGCCCATTTTAGTGATGATGCCGTAGCTGATACTCAACCCCAGGCCAGTACCCTTGCCGATATCTTTAGTGGTGAAGAACGGGTCGAAAATGCGGTTAATGATTTCCGGCGGAATGCCGGGGCCGTCATCAGCGAAGGAAATTTTAATACTGCTGTTGAGCAGTTCGGTGGTAACGGTGAAATTCCCCCGACTATGTGCTTCGTTCATGGCCTGCTCGGCGTTCAAGACGATGTTAAGGAACACCTGCTGCAATTGAAAGCGGTCGGCAATAATTGGCGGGATGCCGGGGGCAAAACGGGTGACGACCTCGATATTATTTACCCGGTGTTCATAAGCGCGCAGATTCAGGACCTCCGTGATAACGGGATTAATTTCCACCGGCTGGGTAGATAGAGAATGACTGCGGGCAAATGCGAGCAGATTTTTCACGACACTGGCCGCACGCTGCCCTTCGTTGCTGATAGCTTCCAGGTCGGCCTGGATTTCCGGCGGGGCGCCGGTTTCCAACATTAATTGCGATAGGGCGACAACGCCGGTTAGCGGATTATTGAGTTCGTGGGCAATACCCGCCGCCATTTCACCCAACGAGGCTAAACGGTCGGTTTGATAGAGTCTTTCCTGCATTTCACGCTCTTCAGTAATGTCATGCAGGATGACCAGGACTTCATTTTTCTGCATCCCGGTGCACTTGGCGACAAAAACCATTTCTTTCAGGCCGCGTTTGATTTTAAACTCTACCTGCAGGTGCGATTTACCACCGGACAGCACCTGCGTAATTTTTTCGATGAGATGGGGAACAGGGATAATATCCGCGATGTCACGGCCTTCCGATTTGCTCCTGGTCATTTCGAACATGTGCCGGAAGGCTTTATTGACCATGATAATCCGCTTGTCCTGCCCGATGACCACCACTGGATTCGGGGTGCTCTCTAGAATGCGGTCGGTGAGGGCCTGCTGCTCCGCGATTTGCTGTTTCGAATTTTTCAGGTCGGTAATATCGTTGTAAAAAGTATTAGCTTGAGTCCAACCGTTTCGGTGGACGATATGGCCGAAAATCTGGACGTGACGGACCGTGCCGTCTTTACGCACGATATCGACTTCCAGTTTGCGAGCAACCGTCTCCCCGCGCTCAATTTTCTGCTTGCGCTCGAGATAATCGGCGTATTCTGCCTGCGCGTAAAATTCCTGCGGCGGATGTAACCGGGATTCCTCGATGTTCTGGTAACCGAAGATGTCCAAAAAGGCCTGATTGGCATAGGTAATACCGTCAACGGTATTCCGGATGCGGACACCGAGCGACGAATGATCTAAAAAAGTACGGAAGTTTTGCTCCGATGCTTGTAAAGCTTCTTCCGCCTGTTTGTGCCGGATAATATAAGCCAATTGCCCTGCGATTGTTTCAATGCGTTTCATATCCGCGGCGGTAAATCGCTCGTGCCGGCCGATATCGAGCAAACCGAAGGCCTCGCGTTCATTTTTCAGCGGAATACTGACGGCAGAGCAAACTCCCAGGCTTTTAATAATCGCCGGAACAAGTTTCTTCAGAGCTTCGTTTTCGGTGCATTCCCGGCCCATGCTGACGATAGCACCATAGTCGTTCGTCAGGACGGCATGACCTTCGTTCAGGATAGCGGTGTAAATCCCGCCGGCTGCCAACTTGATTTTAACGCCGGAGACCTTATCCGCAATAATGTTTTCGAGGCTGTGCGCCATTTTCGAGGGCAATTGGAAATTTTGCATTACCAGGTATTGTTTATCCTCACTGACAAGATAGATAATGGCGACATTCGCACCGAATAATTTCTGGGTCTCCTGTGAAACCAGACGGAAGATTTCTTCAAAGTCTTTGCCCTGATTCGCGGCTTCGTTAATGGTATTGATGAGGTTGATACCGCGCGACTGCTGCAGGATTTCATTATCGGCCTGCTTACGGCCGGTAATATCCCATAAAATACCCAGTTCCCCGTAGATTATACCGTCCTGCTGCAGCGGTCTGGCGTTGATTTCAAAGGTGAGGGTGGCGCCGTCTTTCCGGATAAGCTCGATTTCATAAGGGGGGACATCAACACCGGCCATACGCCGGAGGAAATTACCCGCTGCCTTCGAGGCACTTTGCCTGGCAAATATACCAGCCAAGGCTTTCAGCTTTTTACCGTTAAGTTCCTCTTTGGCATAACCGCTGATTGCTGACAGTCTTTCATTAACCTCGATAATTTTCCCTTTATTATCGATAACCATCATAGGGTCATTGGCAGATTCGAAAACGGTGCGGAAGGCGTCGTTGTTTAAAAGAGAACGCAGATTATTATCGAGCTGCTCATTGGAAGCGGTCTCTTTTTTAGAAGCAAGTTTTATCTCACGACGGCGTCGTACGGACTTTTCCGCACCGATATCAGTTCCGCTCATTTAATCCTCCGCGAATAAAACTCAAATAATATTTTAGGTTCCGCCCTATTTTAATTACCTGCGCCAGCAGCCGGAATACCGGCCCTATCCGGAAAACATTGAAAACACCGGTGAGAAACAGATACCCGGGTTTATTGCCAGGCCCGTTTTATTCGGGACGGGCACTGAATTTTGCTATTTGGTTGGGTACTAAAAAGGCAAGAAGTGATACACCTTGACCCACATTGAGACTATTAAACCATCGAAAGTCCTATGCGCCTATCCCCCGTTTGGGCTACGAGTACTTAGTACTAAAGTACCAAATCTGTAACTATTGGGCTCAACGGATGAAATACAATTTTTGTGGGGATAATCGGGAGTGGTGTCATAAGTCCTGTTCGGGGCACATTGACAATGCTTGAGCAACGGGGTAAAGTCAAATAAAAATCGTTCATAAAAGCGACGGCATAACGTGAACAAAACAATATTGATTTTCCGGCACGAGTTTTTCGCCACCATCAGGCGCGTAGGTTTTATCATTCTGACGCTGGCGTTACCGGTATCTGCGCTGCTGTCAATCGGTGTGTCGCAGCTGGTTTCCGGAATCGTGAAACCGGCCACAACAGTCCAGACGACGTCAGTGGGATATGTAGATGAAGCCGGCGGTTTCAATCAGTTTACGACCGAAGGTGACATCAGACTGGTGCCGTACACTACGACAGACGGGGCGCTGCAGGCGATGGTGAAGGGCGACATCAAAGATTATTTTGTGATTCCCAACGATTACACGACCAAAGGAATCATTCAAAATTATACACTGGAAAAACAGCTTTCGGTCCCTACGGATATCCAGGGCGCGATAGAAAATTTCCTTTCCGATAACCTTTTGGCCGGTAAATTTCCGGCTGCGACGGTTCAGGTCATCGAATCACCGTTGAACCTGGTTTCCACCAGACTGACCGAGACGGGCGCGGCGGCTCAGGACCAGGGCGGGGTATCGGACCTGGTGATTCCGGGGATATTCAGTTTGCTGCTGGTATTGTCCCTCATTTTTTCGTCCACCTATGTGCTGCAGAGCCTGGGTGAGGAAAAAGAGAACCGCATCATGGAGATTTTATTGTCTTCGGTTTCGCCGCGGCAATTGATTACCGCCAAAGTCCTGGGAATCGGGCTGGCCGGCCTGTTACAGGTACTGCTGTGGGCAATTTTGTTGCCGCTGCTGCTGAATCTGGCTTCATCGTCAATCGGCGGATTTATAAGTTCGGTTCATATCCCGGCCAATTTCCTGATACTGGGGATTGTGTATTTTATCCTGGGTTACCTGTTATTTGCGGTGCTTTGTTCCTGTATCGCCGCGGTCACCGGTACCATACGGGAAGCCCAGGGACTGGCCAGCATTTTTACGCTGTTTTCCGTTGCCCCGTTCTGGTTCTTAAGCCTGCTGATATTATTCCCAAGCAGTCCGGTGTGGGTCGTTTTCAGTATTTTCCCGTTTTCCGCGCCGGTGACGATGATGTTAAGATTCGGGATGTACGGCGTGCCGGTCTGGCAGATAATCACCAGCCTAGCGGTGATGGCATTGACGATTTTCGGGGGGCTGTTATTAGCCGCGAAACTGCTGCGGACGTACCTGCTGATGTACGGGAAGAGACCGAAACCGGCGGAGATTATCAAGAGTTTAAAAAACGCCTAGCGGCAGATTGAATCAAAGTTACTCAGATTGTTTTTTCTTACCAGAACAATTATCACAAAGTCCACGGAGCAGGATATCATGTTCCTCCAAGGTGTAACCCGGGGGCAAGAGATGCCGGAGGTCTTCCGGACAGGCATTAATCTCGTACAATTTGTCGCAAGTATTACAGAGAAAATGATGGTGGTGTTTTTCCGGGGCTAATTCCCAGCGCGGCGGCTGGCCAGGCAATTCCACGGCGGCGACGGAACCTTCCTCACGCAGCGATTTCAGGTTGCGGTAAACGGTGGCGATCCCCAAGCCGGGGACTTTTTTTTGCGCCAGGTTTAAGATTTCCAGCGCCGATAAAGGCCGGCCGGCTTTTTTCAAAGCCTGGCGGATGGCGTTTCCCTGCAGCGTATTTCTGACCATCAACCTGCTTCCTGAAGAAGATAATTTATTATCGTTATTGTAACACCGTTTTCCGTTTTTTGTCATTAAAAGAAAATTTTTACCAAAACCCGCTTGACTATTTAATGATAACGCATTATCATTATCATTATCAAGATAAAACAGCGTTCGGTTTGATTTATAAGGGGCGGTAAATGGGCAAATATTTAATCGCAGCTTTTCTGAGCCTGGTACTGATAGGCACAACTGCCTGCCAACCAAAGACAAGTAAAACCAGCCAGGTTTCGAACGGCGTGATTCAGGTGGTGGCGGCAGAAAATTTCTGGGGCAGCATCGCCGCGCAACTGGGCGGGACACATGTTAACGTCATCAGTATCGTCACGGACCCCAACGCCGACCCGCATGAATTCGAAACGAATACCGCCGATGCGCTGGATTTCGCCCATGCCGATTATGTTATTTTAAACGGCGCCGGTTACGATAACTGGGGGCAGAAACTGCTTGACGCCAATCCGGCAAACGGACGCAAAGTGTTAGACGTAGCTGATTTATTGGGAAAGGCCGCCGGAGATAATCCCCACTTCTGGTATGACCCGGACTACGTACAGCAGGTGATAAATCAGATTACCGTTGATTATCAGTCTCTGGACCCGGCAGATGCGGCTTATTTCAACCAGCAGCAAACGGCTTTAGAGAGCGCGCTTGCGCCGTACCAGCAGATGATCCAGGCAATTAAGCAGACCTATGGAGGAACGCCGGTCGGGGGTACGGAGAGTATTGTTGTATACATGGCTGACGCGCTGGGGCTAAACTTAATTTCGCCACCTGATTTTATGAACGCGGTCTCCGAAGGCAACGACCCGCCGACGCAATCGGTGGCAGCGTTCGAACAGCAAATTAACCAGAAACAAATCTCCGTGTTAATATTTAACAACCAGACCGTCACGTCAATGACCACGAATTTAAAACAGCTGGCAGCTGCACAGGGTATTCCGGTGGTGGGCATTTCGGAAACAATGGAGCCGCCGGATACCACTTTCCAGGCTTGGCAGTATGCCCAATTAACGGCTCTGCAAAACGCATTGAGTACCGGCGCTGCGAGCAAATGACAGAAGGTAAAGATGATTGATAATGAGTTAGCAACGCAGATAAATACGGGAGTGCAGGCGAAACAAACTCGTGAAATAACAGTGAGCTTGCAGGATGCCGCTGTACAAATGGAAAGTCACAAGATATGGGGTAATGCCGATATCAATGTGGAGCAGGGTGAATTTATCGCGGTGGTCGGGCCGAACGGTTCCGGGAAGAGCACGCTGTTACGCGTCCTGCTGGGGTTACAGCCGTTAAGTAATGGGGATGTCCGGGTGTTAGGGAAACTTCCGCACCGGGGGAACCATGCAATCAGTTATGTGCCGCAAAGAAGGTCGTTCGACCCGGACGTGCCGATTCGCGGGCGCGACCTGGTGATGATGGGACTGGAGGGAGTAAATTGGGGATTCGCTTTACCGGGAACGGTCCATCGCCGCCGTCAGCAGCTGGTGGAACAAACGTTGTCAAGCGTCGAGGCGACAGCGTATGCGGACCGGCCCATCGGCAGACTTTCCGGCGGGGAGCAGCAGCGGCTGGTACTCGCACAGGCATTGGTCAGTAAACCCCGACTGCTCCTTTTAGACGAACCCCTGGCGAATCTCGACCTGCGTAACCAGATTGCCATCCCGCAGCTGGTCGCGAAGCTGGCTCGTGCCAATGAAACGACCGTACTGCTGGTTACTCACGATATTAACCCTTTACTGCCGACGATTGACCGGGTGATATATATCGCCAAGGGAAAGATGGTCATCGGAAAACCGGAAGAGGTGATAAGGGCAAAAACACTCAGCCGCCTTTACGATACGCCAGTACAGGTAGTGAAAGATATTAACGGACACCTTTTTGTAGTGGGGCTGGAGCAGGAAACGGCACATCCGCACGAGCATGATGAGCATTAACCGGGATACCACTAAGAAAAGTTACCCGGCAGGAGACCTTTAGAGAATATGGGAGCACATTATTTAGCAACCGGCTTCGGCTGGAATTTAATCAGGGATATTCAGGCACAATTCCAGTATGCATTTATGCAGCATGCTTACACCGCGGGAGCGACCGTGGCGATCGTGGCAGGCGTAGTGGGTTATTTTGTAGTTCTGCGCAGCCTGTCTTTTGCCGGTCATGCGCTCTCCCACATCGGGTTTGCAGGGGCAACCGGAGCGGTGGCGCTCGGCGTCAATCCCATTTACGGGCTGCTCGTTTTTACGGTGGGGGGAGCTGTGGGGATGGGCGCGCTGGGGAAACGCATATACGGCCGGGATGTAGTAATCGGGATTGTGCTGGCATGGATGCTGGGGCTGGGAGTGCTGTTCCTGTCGCTTTATTCCGGTTATGCAACGGAAGCTTATGCCCTGCTTTTCGGAGAGATCCTGGGTATCAGTCAGACGGATGTGGCGGTCACGCTGGTCGCCGGAGTGGTGACGCTGGCGGCGATGGCGATCATGTTCCGTCCGTTATTGTTCGCCTCGGTAGACAGCGACGTAGCCGAAGCAAGAGGGGTGCCGGTGCGGCTCCTCTCCATTATTTTTATGGTGGTGCTGGCAATTTCGGTTTCAGAAGCGGTGCAGGTGGTAGGGGTATTACTGATTTTCGCTCTGCTGGTCACACCGCCGGCGATTGCCGAGCGGCTTACGGCGCGTCCGGGCACGGCCATTGCCCTCTCCGTATTGCTCGCTCTGTTTTTTACCTGGGTGGGACTTTTTGTTTCGTTTTATCTACCATATCCGGTCAGTTTTTTCATCACGACGCTGGCTTTTCTAACCTATCTCGCAGTGCGGTTATGGATATATCTGCAGCAGCGTTTTACCAAATTGTCCCCCGCGTAATATAAGAATGGATAAACAAACCAAAAGCAGGGTTGTAACGATACTGCTGATTATCGCGGTAATCGCGCTGTTTGTGCTATTTATTCTCTGGTTTAAAGACGACTAAGAATTATGGCGATCGGTTGAGGGTGTAAACGGGGAGATCATGCTTTTAGAACATGGGCTCCCATACACCGGCTACCGATACTTCAAGTTCAACCAAATCAGACTCTATCCGCCGGTCTTTCAAACGCAACGGTTAGACCTCATAATACCCCCGCTTGCACCATCCCCAACTTATAACAAATCTCTAATACCTGACTAAAGAGCTTCCCGATATCTTTGATACGGTCTTTCCTGAAGTCACTAATAGTGCGGAAGTCCGGCTCTTACTTCCCGGCCAGCCATATAAATACCATGTCATCACGGATTTCCCGCCGTACACATCTTGAGCTCCTGATGCCTATGCTATAACCATACAAAATCACTTTGATGAGCATTTGCGGGTGATAAGGCATGGCACCCAAGTTCAGAGCAGCTGTCTTCGATGTCCCCAATATCCAACCGGTCTACTACTTTACCGATATACCCGGCAAGATGGTCTTGCGGTATTTTGTCGTCAAGACTGGGTAGGCATGAGCATCATCTGGGATTGTCGGTATTCTTTGAACGACATTACTCACCCAGCCTTTGATGCTCATTCTATACCCTTCAGCCATCTTTATTGCAGACCTATTTTCGGATAAAATCAGCTATTAGTAATAATTCTTTATTTTACGGAACTGCAGGGTATGCGGCGGTAGAAGACGATGGTGCGGCCGTCAACAGTGACATTATTACGCTCGAAAAAGCCATAATCGATCAAATAACGGCGTAAAGCGGCAAAATCCGGGTGCAGGGCCGTTAGTTTGATATTGATTTCAATTTCCGGGTACTGTTTATCAAATTCGAACAGGTTGGCCAGGTGTTGGAGCACCAGCAGGCGGTCGCCGCGGGATTTGGGGAAAACCTGCAGGCGCCCGTTGCGAATGAAACGGCATTCGGGTCAGCGATAATGACCGAAGCCCAGAACGCTTTGAAACTAATCGCCAGCAACACCGGCGCATCGCCAAATAAAACAGTAAACATCTCCGTTTATACCAGCGCCCAGGATTACCAGGCATCGGTGCTGGGCGTACCGGAATGGTCGGGAGGCGAAGAAGTCGCACAATATAATGCGGTTTATGTGATTATTGAGCCGGATAACATAACCGCCGAGCTGCCGGCCGTCGCCCACGAACTAACCCATGTTGTGGTGAACCAGATTATTTTCAACCCCTACAACGGCATCCCGTTCTGGCTGAATGAAGGGCTGGCAGTCCATATTCAATTTTTCAACACATCCTTACCGTCACAGTTTACAACGCCGTTAGCCGCGGCGGTTACGGGCAACAGCCTGATTACGGTCAGAAGTCTAAGCGACCCATTTTCTGCTTTCCCGGACAAAGCCAACCTTTCTTATGCCGAGAGCGTCAGCATCGTCGCATATCTGATCAACCAATATGGGGCGGCAAAGATGAGCCAGCTACTGGACACTTTCGCCCAGGGGTCCAGCTACGACGGAGCCTTACAAACAGTCTACGGCTTCAATATGGACGGGTTATTTACACAGTGGAAAGCATGGCTTAGCTCGAGCACCGGAAATTACCAAACTCATTAATTCCGAAAGGCAACTTTATTCAGAGCGCGGGATAGGTTCAAAATAAAACATCGATTAGCTACAGATCAGCACGAAAAGGGAAGGTTCGCTTTGAAAAAAATAACATATTTAGCAATCGCAATATTACTAATCAGCGCCAGTCTCTTAACCAGCTGCGGTGCCGCATCAAGCACCACTGCGGTAAACAATAATTCCAGCAGCACAACAACGGCGGTCACGGCCGGAAGCGGGACATTGACTTTTACTAATACCGACCCTTATACACTGGACCCGGCAGCTTCCAACGAAGCGCTATCCACTTCTTATATCATGCAAATATACAGCGGACTAATGAAACTGGATAATAATCTGGAACCGGTGCCGGATATCGCGGCCAGTATGCCGACGGTGAGCGCCGACGGTTTAACTTACACATTTCATTTGCGCACAGATGTTAAATTCTCGGACGGGACACCGGTAACAGCCAATGATTTTCAATATTCCTGGAATCGCGCGGCCAATCCGGCGACCAATTCGCCGACTGCGCCGGAATACCTCGGGGATATTGCGGGCGTCAATGATGTGCTATCCGGCAAAGCAACCCAGATCAGCGGGGTAAAAGTAATCGATAATTATACATTACAGGTCACGATAAACTCACCGGAATCATATTTCTTATATAAATTGACCTTCCCGGCATCTTTCGTGGTGGAGAAGAGCAATGTCAACAGCGGCGCCAACTGGTGGAAAACGCCCATCGGCACCGGCCCGTTCAAAGTGAAGGAATGGACGCCGGAGACCGAATTTATCCTGGCGAGAAACGATTTGTATTACGGCGACCTGCCTAAAATCGCCGAAATTGATATGACGCTGAACAGCACCACCAGCGACATGGATTTATTCGAAACCGGTGACGTCGATTTCACCAGCCCGCCGGCAGAATACTACGACCAGATAATGGACCCCGCAGGGCCGTTTTATCAGGACCTGTCCGTTTCACCATCTTTAAGCGTCGATTATATCGGTTTCAACTGTAACGAAGCGCCATTCAACGACCCGGATATCAGGCAGGCATTCTGCCTAGCAATTGACAAAGATAAAATTGTTGACTTAACTTACCGGAACATGGCGCAAAAAGCAGAAGGTATTTTACCGCCCGGGATACCGGGATACAACGCTAATGTGACAGGGTTGGATTTCGACGTCAGCCAGGCTCAGGCATTGATTAAAGCATCAACCTACGGCAGCGCAGCCAACCTGCCGCCAATCACAATTACCGTTGCAGGAGAAGGGGGAAATACCGACCAGGTAATTCAATCACTGGTTTACCAATGGCAGCAGAATCTGGGAGTTAACGTCCAGGTGCGGGAACTGGACCCTGAAGTTTACTACTCAGAGTTGTCTCAAGAAGTAGACCAGATGTATTCCACCGGCTGGATTGCCGATTATCCCTACCCTCAGGATTTCCTCGACATTTTATTCAGTTCCGGGTCCACTTATAATTACGGCGGTTATTCCAATCCGCAGTTTGACGCGTTAATTCAACAGGCGAACGGCGAAAGCGACCCGACCAAAGCATTTACGCTCTACCAGCAGGCAGAACAATTGATGATAAACGACGGCGCCTGTTTGCCGTTGACTTTCGGACAAAACTATCTACTGATTCAACCCTGGGTAAAGGGTTTAACGGTGAACGCACTGGGAATCATGGATTTTAACGACGTCACAATTTCGGCGCATTGATTAAGACAACGTCAAACTCAATTCCTTAATGCGGCGATAATTAAAGAATGCTGTTGACGTTCATTGCCAGCCGCAACAGGCCGATAGGTCCGCCCTGGTAGGCAACGTAAACATCCCGCCATTGCGGCTCAAACTTAAGCTTGTACTGTTTGATACCTTTAGAGTGTAAAAACCAATCAAGCCGTTCAAATATCTGGTTTACCGCCTTTTCCGTTAACGTGGCGTTAGGCCGGTCGCCGATGCCGACAAACGGCGCTACCGCGAAGTTAAACGTGCGGAAACCCTCATTTTTCTGAATGAGCATCATCCGGGCAAAGAGATAGTCCATCGCCCCCCAATGCGAACCGGGGACATAACGCATCAGGTCGAAGGCGGCTTCACCGGGGCGATATGAGGGGACTTCATTAATAAAAGCAACCATCTTCCCGTCTTTATCCCGTAAAACACATAACGTGCACTTCTCCATGTAGCCCCGGTCGAATTTACCCTGGAAGAAACCGTACTCGCGGTGATGGGGAAGAGCCAGCCATTGGCGGGAAATCTGCTGCGCTTCGTTAAGCACCGCCAGCGGCACCGGCGGTTTATACCGCACAATCTGAAACCCTTCACTTTGAAATACTTTGCAAATCCGTCGCAGTTGGCGGGTATTGATAGTGTGCGCGGCAAAATGTTCGAGGTCGATTATTGCTTCTTCCCCGACTCTGAAAAGCGCCAGCCCATACTGGTTATAGATTTGAGGTTCGTCCGGCATCATCATCGCGGCCTGCCAGCCGTTCTCTTCACAGAATTTCAGAAACGATTTTATTACCGTGTCCCTGTCTGTATCCGGGCCGACGGGGTCCGCCAGACAAAAAGCTACTCCGCCCACCATCCGGTAAGAGATAAAAGATTCGCGGCTCGGGGAAAAGAAAAAGGATTTGTCCGGCCAGACTTTAAAATAATCGAAGGTAGATTTGCCGTACTTTTCGATAATAGCAGAGGCGCGGGCACGTTCCTGGGGAAGCTGAATAAAGCGGAAGACAATCGGGCGGAACAAACTGTAGGTCGCAAAACTGGCAGCTACAATCCCCAGCACATCCAGTGACTGCAAGAACCATCTGGCCTCCCGACTTTTGCCGATAATGTCAGAATTACCCAGTAAAAGGAATTGCCGCAAACTCCGAATCAGCCCGTTTGGGAAAGAAATAGGGGCACCGAAATCCTTTGAACCCAATACCCAGAAACCGAAAGTGCCGTATAACAGGGCCACTAGAAGACTGCCGAACAGCAGCACGAAGCCCAAACGGATGTTGCGGGATTCACTGCGCACGGAAAAGCGGTTGCGGAAGACAATCAGCACGGCAAAGGTCGCGGCGGGCGGCAAGGCGGTGAACCAGGTGTGTAAATGGATAATATGAGCACAGGTTTCCAGACCGGCCGCAAAGACAGCCACCCACCAGGCAGCCCGGCGGCGCTGAAATAAATGCAGGGATAAATAGATCAGGATAAAACCCAGCACCAAGGTCAGCAGACGAGTCCAGTGAAACACCCCGAACGGCAGAAAATACTGGACGCGCCGGGGCACGCTGGCAAGCAATACGTTAGCAATGCTCCAGAGACCGTTCAGAAACGTGATAAAACTGACCAGCCAGACCGGCCAGCCCTGTTTTAAAAGAGCCGAATTGACGGTCAGATACTGCCGGGTGCGAGTTAACAGATTCACAGCGCTGCTTCTTCGTCACCCAGAAATAAAATGATTAATACAAACATAACTGGAATATCTTAAGGGTAATCATAATGACTACCATGCTCCGGTTTTTCAATTATCTACCCCCCTCTGACGAGTTAATGTCCTTATGCCCCGGAAACCGGGACTGAAACAGACTTCATGGTTCCGGATTCTCTCACTTTTCGAGGGATGGTTTCAATTGATTATATGCTGTCTCCCGGCAATTTATCAATGAGGATGAATTCTGGGTAGTGTATCATTTTGAAAATTCAGGGCATTGACAATGCTTGACCGATTTAGTATGTTAAAAGTATGGAAAAGAAACCAAGAAAACAAAAACGAGATTATGATTTCGCTGTAAATGCTTTCA
>Ga0182027_10001310_pt1 | contig 41875 bp, 39 predicted proteins | sample 712E1DmetaG_FD_121300 | JGI IMG/M metagenome (GOLD analysis project Ga0182027, IMG submission 121300) | Permafrost microbial communities from Stordalen Mire, Sweden - 712E1D metaG (Illumina Assembly) | ecosystem: Environmental > Terrestrial > Soil > Wetlands > Permafrost | place: Sweden...
AAAATGTATATTATTATTCGTTGGAAAATGACAGTTCATTTAGGAAAATTTATTATAGCAACTATTATGGCTTGCTTGGGTATGAATTGAATAATGTAACTTGGTGGCTAAGCGAGATAAAGCCATAGAGATATCCCCCCAAAATCCGAGCGGGAATAAAAAGAGAATGTTAGGAAAGATAAAAATTTATTAACTTGGCAACTATATATCAACAGGTCAATCAAATATTGATCCTGACACAAATAACGAAGCAGAATTCAGGTATTTTTTTAAATTGAATTTTAACCTATGGAATTAACAGGCAATACAATATTGATCACAGGCGGGACATCTGGTATAGGTCTGGGATTTGCAGAGGAACTCAGCAAATTAGGAAATAAAGTAATCATTTGCGGGCGCAGAGAGGACAGATTAACCGAAATATCTAAAAAAAATCATGAAATTGTAACCCGGAAGTGCGATATATCAATTGAAAAACACAGGATCGAATTAATAAACTGGGTTGTACAAAACTATCCTTCATTAAACATAGTGATTAATAATGCCGGAATCCAAACCGGACAGAAAATTGGGAATGAAATAGACCTTTCAAAAGTCCATCAGGAAGTTGAAACGAATTTCGTAGCCCCTGTTCATATTTGTGCTTTGATGATAAATCATTTAAAATCAACAAAAACTGCAGCAATAATAAATATAAGTTCAGGTTTAGCCTATGTGCCCCTGGCATTCATCCCAATATATTGTGCAACAAAAGCGGGAATACATTCTTTTACTATGTCATTGCGCCATCAATTAAAGGATACAAGTATAAAAGTATTTGAAATTGCACCTCCATCAGTTGATACAGAATTGGGACAAGATAGAAGGACTGATCATACGCAAAACCATGGAGGTATAACTGTCGGTGAATTTATAAAAGATGCGATAACTGCATTAAGGAACAACGAATATGAAGCAGCAATAGGAAGTGCCTTAAATTTAAAGGAAAAGAAAGAACAGATGTTTCCTTTCCTGAACAAATAAGAAATTGGAAAACGGTTAACAAGTTGGTTGAATTGACTGGTAATAATTAGAAAAAATGATAATCGTATTCTTTACCCAAGTGAACAAATTGATATTGTAAATTGATTGATCCGTGTTAACGAAATTTAAATTTGGCTTCTTGTTAATTCTTGTGTCCTTCAATAATGTAATGGCACAGGAGAAAAAAAGTGTTGAGGCGCTCTATATCGAAACTCCCATGACCATTGACGGTGTGCTCGACGAACCTGTTTACAAGCAAGCGCAGCCTGCTAAAGATTTCGTTCAACTGCAGCCATATAATGGAAAACCTTCGTACCAGACCTCTGAAGTATATTTTTTCTATGATCAAACAGCAATTTATGTGGGAGCCATGCTTTACGACAGCGCACCTGACAGCATTTTCAACTTTTTTACCGAACGCGACAACATCGGCATGTCCGACTATTTTGGCGTGTACATAGATCCTTACAACCAGGGCCAGTTAGCTTACGGATTTTTTATCACTCCGGCAGGTGTGCAAACCGATATTAAAGCTGTTAAGAGCGACGGTGATTACGAAGATGGCAATTGGAATGCGGTTTGGGAAAGTAAAACCCGTGTTACTGATAAGGGTTGGATTGTTGAGATGCGCATTCCATACTCTGCTTTGCGGTTCTCTCAAAAAGCCGAACCTGCCTGGGGACTTAATATGTTCCGAAATATAAGACGATATAATTCCAACAACTCATGGAATTTCATAGATAATAAAGTGGCAGGCTTTATCCATCAGGAAGGAGAATTAACAGGCATCAAAAACATTAAACCTCCGGTTCGCTTGTCTTTAAGTCCTTATGCTTCAACATATCTCGAATTTAAAGGCAAAGAAACATCCCCTGACTTTGTTTATAAAGGCGGAATGGATTTGAAATATGGTCTCAGCGAAAGTTTCACGCTCGATATGATGCTTGTCCCCGATTTCGGCCAAATTCAATCGGATGATAAGCAACTGAACCTGTCACCTTATGAGTTGTACTATGATGAAAAAAGGCAATTTTTTACCGAAGGAACAGAACTTTTTCAACGTGGAGGTATTTTTTATTCACGCCGTATTGGCGCTAAACCCAAATTTTCTGACAAAGCCGATGAGGCGCTCTCAACCAACGAGGTTGTAGACTTTAACCCGAATGAAACACAGTTAGTCAATGCAACAAAGATATCAGGCCGCACAACCAAAGGATGGGGACTTGGATTACTGAACGCCATGACCTTACCATCGTATGCCACTTTAAAAGACACGCTTACAGGCAATAAGCACAAGGTTCTTATCCAACCGTTCACAAACTACAATGTATCGGTAATTGATAAATCGCTGAAAAACAATTCGTACATCAGCATTATTAATTCAAACGTGTCGATGATTAATGACCCGTTCGGGGCAAACGTGACTGCTACCGAATTTCAGTTAAGGGATAAATCAAAAACATACGCCATCAGTGGTAAAGCTGGCATCAGTACACGAGGCGACACTACTACTGAGACAGGCTATTACAGCCAACTTGGGCTTAATAAAAACAAAGGAAAATTGCAATTTGGAATTTCACAAAACATCTATTCCGACAAATACAATCCCAACGACCTTGGCTACCTGCGGCGAAATAATTCTATGACAACCCATAGTATGGTATCGTATCATATTTTTGATCCTTTCTGGATAATACGGGAATGGCATACAAATGTATGGTGGGATTACACACGAATGTATAATCCCAATGATATTTATAGCAACATCATTGCGTTTGATTCTTATATGTTATACAAAAATAATTATAGCCTTGAATTATACGGAGGCATTGAAACCAATAGGCACGACTATTACGAAACACGCGTTAAAGGTCGATATTTTTACGTACCATATTATTATTGGGGTGAAATGTATGTTAATACAGATCAAAGAAAACCTGTGAATTTTTACCTGCATTATGGCATTTCGTACCAGCCTGCTAACAGGGCACCCTGTTACTGGGGCAATGCAAGTATGAATATCCGTATTGGACAACATTTTCAAATCAATTACGGACTAGGTTTCAATAATAAGATTAACGATTGGGGGTTTGTTGATAAGACTGACAATGACGACACAATCTATTTTGCCAAACGCGATGTTAAAACATTCGAGAATGTTTTGGAAACCTCTTATGCATTTACTAATAAGGCCAGTATTAGAGTGAGGGTACGCCATTATTGGTCAGGGGCTGCTAATAAGAATTATTTCCAGCTTCAACCTGATGGTTTACTGAAAGAAGACATTACATACACCCAAAACAAGGACGAAAACTACAATGCGTTTAATATTGACATGATTTTCAGATGGATATTTGCTCCTGGATCAGAACTGTCATTGGCGTGGAAAAATTCAATATTAAATGATCAAGACGTGGTAACCAATAACTATTGGCACAACCTGGACAACACCTGGTCGGCAGACCAAACCAACAGCCTATCGCTTAAAATACTTTATTATATAGATTACAATAGTCTGAAAAGAAAGAAGTAGTAGTAACAAAGTACGTTTGGACGAAAGGTAATGCAAATTGAAGGGGGTTAAACCAGTTCTGCAGCCTTAAACTCCAGGTATTTATTTATTAAATTAATGGTTAAGTTTTGGGGTGTTGTAAATATGGTTTTTATACCGTGTTTATTGAGTTCCCTGATAATAATTTTTTTCTCGTAAAAGAATTTTTCAGCTACCACAGAGGTATAAATATCTTCGGGGGTTACTACTGAAGGATTTATCATATCGGACATTTCCGTGTTTTCGAATACTATAGCCAACACCAGATGGCTCGACGCGAGATTTTGTAATGCAGAAAGCTGACGATGCAAAGATGTTAAGCTCTCGAAATTAGTAAATAAAATCAGCAGGCTTCGTTGCCTGATATTTTTCTTAATGGTAAGGTACAGCAACTCGAAATTGGATTCCAGGAACCCGGTTTGTTGCTTGTAAAGCGCTTCAAGAATTGTCATCATTTGTTTATTCTTCCTGTCGGCCCGCAACAATGTATTTATCTGGTTTGTAAAAGTAATTAACCCTGCTTTATCATGTTTGAGAATTGAAATATTTGAAATAGCCAGACAGGAATTGATGGCGTAATCCAGCAAAGACATGCCATCGAAAGGCATTTTCATTACCCTTCCCATATCGATAATGCAATACACATCTTTCGAACGTTCTTCCTGGTATTGATTTATCATTAACCGTGCATGTTTGGCGGTCGCTTTCCAGTTCATTAACCGGTAGTCGTCGCCCGAAACATACTCCCTAACCTGATCGAACTCAGTATGCTTGCCAGCTTTTCGAACCTTTTTAACACCGTCATCATCCATACGGTTCGTCATAGCAAGCAATTCATACTTTCGCATTTGTATAAACGATGGATAAACAGGTACGATACTGACCATCGGGAAATTGTACCTGTAATTCAGCAAACCGATAACTGTTGAAACATAAACCCGGATATTGCCAAATTCAAATTCGCCGCGTTCCCGGGGTACAACTTTATAGGTTATATCCCGGGTTTCCCGTGGTTTTAATCTGCTTACAATTTTAAAATCCCTTTTTTGAAATTGCATGGGTAGTTCATCAATAATTTCAGCATTTACAGGAAAGGAATAATAATTTATTATGGTTAACGATATGGGATTTTCGTCGCCCATGGATAAACGGTTGGGCAATTTCCTGAAACAATCGATTTTCTTCATTCCTGCACAAAGTAAAATTACATCAGTTGCTAAAAACGCGATAACTACTAATAAAAACACTTTCGAAACAATAAATAAACCAGGTAGGATATAGCTCACCGCAAAAAGCGCTGCCAGTGTAAAAAGTATAAAATATAACCTGGGCCTGAAAAATATATTTCGAAAGAAATTCATTGCGGATATTGAATTAAAATAATCATCTGGGAACATCAATGGTTGAAACGATATTATCGATGATGTCGGAAATGCTTTTCCCTTCGAGTTCTTTTTCCGGTGTAAGCTGTATTCGGTGTTGCAACACGGGTTTTATAATTGCACGGATATCTTCGGGGGTAACAAAATCGCGTCCGTTAATGGCTGCAAAAGCTTTGGCCGAATTCATCATAAATATAGAAGCCCTGGGAGAGGCGCCAAGGTAAATGGCATTGTGGTTTCTTGTTTTGGTGGTAATCTGTACAATGTATTTTCGGAGACTTTCTTCTATTTCCACGTTACGCACCAATTCCTGGAATTTAACAATTTGTTCGCCCGATATAACCTTGTTTACCTCATCCAATTCTTTCATAGTCTTACGTTCATGATTGTTTAAAAGAATCTTTTCTTCGTCTTCCACAGATGGGTAACCAATTTCTATTTTAAAGAGAAACCGGTCGAGCTGTGCTTCCGGCAACCTATAAGTACCTTCATGTTCGAGCGGGTTCTCCGTGGCAAAAACAATAAATGGCTTTTGCATAATATAAGATTTATCATCTACGGTTATTTGCCGCTCTTCCATTACTTCAAATAAAGCAGATTGTGTTTTGGCAGGGGCGCGGTTTATCTCGTCTATAAGCACGATATTTGAAAATACCGGCCCGGCATTGAATTGAAAATCCGATTTACTGAGATTAAAAATATTTGTGCCGATAATATCCGATGGCATTAGATCGGGAGTAAATTGAATCCGCGAAAACTTTGTATTTATTGCCTTGGCCATAAGTTTGGCGGTGAGGGTCTTGGCTATTCCTGGAACACCTTCCAGCAATACATGCCCATCGGTTAAAATAGCTACCAGCATTAATTCTATCATTTGTTTCTGGCCAATTACCACCTTGCTTATTTCATTCTGAAGCTTAACGGTAATATCCGACAGTTCTGAAAGATCAAGGCGCGATTGAAAAGGAATATTTGAATTCATATATATTAATTTATTGTTATTATAATTAATTCAAGTTGCTGGTTTCGTGTTACTGGTTATACAGTTTATATTTAACATGATATACTATTATTTATGATAATACATTTTCTTACTAAAAAAATTCCCTAATACTTATCTTCAGTAAACTAGTAACTTGTAACTAGCCTTTAAAATCTTTAAATTGTATTTTGTTCAGCAATGTTACAAACCGTGTTAAATCGGTATCTGAAATGCTTTTTTTATTTTTTACCTGTATAATCGCATTGCACAATTGCTTTACCTTCTCCAGGGTTAAGCCCGATTTTTCAGCGAACTGGTGCTGAAATTTTGCATCGTTTTCATCGGGTTTTAAATAATATACCGAAGAAATATAATCGTAAAAATAAAGAATTTTTTTTTCAGCAAGATTCTTGTTATCTCCCCGGCTTAGGTATAATCTCGACACAATTTCTACAAATTCCTTAGATGTATTTTTAGGTTTCTGATATATTGGAATAATCCGTTGTCTGCGCTTACCCTCATATATCATATACAGAAGAACAGTAAACAAAAGCAGATAATAGGAAGTGCGTAATGAAGCCTGGCTTAATATATAGCGTAGAGGTGAATTGCTTTTACCAAATGCCCTGGAACTTTCAGGTTTATAGTATTCGTCCCAAACAATGGCATGTCCGGTAATATACGACAATGTTTTAAACGGGTACTCCCTGTTATCGTAAAGCACTGAATAATTCGAAAAAATCAGCGGTAGAGTATGCAGGTAAAGCACGCCTTTCCCAAATGAAACTTTAATAAAATGAACCCGGTTATAAGAATCCTGGCCGAGTACAATGGAATTGACCGTATCAAATTTGCTAAAATAGCTAACATTGGTTAAATGTTCGTAACCATACCCGTATTTTGAAGCCAAGCCGGGGTTTGTAAAATTGAATTGCTGTTTGTTTTTTGATTTCAGGTTCGGCATTTCCGTTGAAATGTCGGTTTTAAATTTCAAGGTATCGGAAAACTTTTTTGAAAAATTCAAAGAAGATATAAAAACAGTGTTTCCGCGATTTACATAATCTAATAATTTCGATATATCCAGCGAATCGGGCTTAAATTCATCCGTAATAATGAGAAAATTTTCGTTGTACCGATTGGTATCGCTCAAACTCTCGTACAATGTAGAAAGATTATCCCGAATATCCGCCTGGGGTTTGGACGAGGTTAAAACATCCCTCAATACATAGCAACCATAAGGTATTTTTGAACCGGCCGAAAAATTAAACGACCAATCAATCGGTTTTGGCCTGTTTACTTCTACCACGATATAAATCAACAAAAGGATGACCAATACAGATATATATATAATTTTATTGCGCATCCAATAAATTATTCAATTCGTGTACTTCTTTTTCATAAATGAAATATTCACCGGAAGTAACAGGAAATTTTCCGTACCATGTATATTCGTAAATCATTGTAATTTGCTTAAATACCCCGTAATATTTTGTATGGTTGAGTTCAATCTGATAATCGCGGTTTGTTTTCTCCTTTTGCCATACAATCAGGTGAGATGCATTGAGTATTTGCAGTGTCTTTATGTACATCAGACGAATAGCTTTCGTGTAATCGCAACCTTTAATAGCACCTTGAATTTGTCCATCTATGTCTGGACCTGAATTTTCTTTATCAAACACAACTGAACCTAACGTAATTGTGCGTTTACGCTGGATAATAGATTGAAAATCGGCTCCCAGTAAAAGTATCATTAACAGAATAAACACACCGATAAAAAATGCATAAAGTATAATAGTAGAAATATGATGTGAGAAAACCGGTTCTAATAATTTCATCAGTTTCATCCACCATAAATTCCATACCGATTTGATATCTTTATTTTGCTGGTAATCAAAATCCTTATTTGAATAATATTTATCGAATGTATGGCTTGAAACCAAATATGGTTTTATCCTAACCGAATCTTTACGAAAATGCTGATTCCCGATGGCAGGATAAAACCATAAAAGGCAAAAAATGATTGAAAACCAAATAAGGATAAATTTTCTACTCATTTGTTCCCAGTTGCTCAATCTTTTGCGTTAATGAAGGTCTTTCCATGATTTCAACAATATTGAAATATTGGAAACCGATCAATAAATATGGAACAATGTACAATAGCTGAGTAACTGCGGAAACAATGCTTGTATAAACAATATATCCTGTAGTCATCATTTCATAAGGGTTCTGGTGATTTCTTATACTATGGAACATTTTAGTAAAACCAAATATCATGCTTGGAATAGAAAAAATAAAACTAACCACCCAAACCATAATACCGCCTACAAGGATAATTAAAAACGTCCACCACCATTGTTTATGGGTAATGTTAAAACTTCTTGAGAATGCATTTCCAAAACCATTGTTTTCAATCACAAGAATAGGGATAAACATCGATAACGAAATGGCCAGGTAAATTCCTGGAAGGATACAAAACATCAATCCCACAAAAATAATCACCGAAGCTAAAATGGATGCTCCAACGATGGGTAAAAAACATTTGCGCAATTCTACGAATATATCCTCAAACTTAACATCGCCCTTACGTTGAAGATATAGCTTCAAATAGGAATAGATAACCCCGGCAAATACGCTCTGCCCGATGAGTACAATAACCAAATAAATAAATAACCCACCAAACATGCCGGGTAAATTTTGTAAAACAGAAGAAGGATTGGTAGGATCGTAACTTCTCAACATATTCATGTTCGATGTTTGAAAAAATACCAGGGCAATACTCATTATTAAAATTATAGGCACTACAAACACCAGTATAGCTTTTCCCAGGGGTTTAAATTCCTGTTGAATAAAAGCAAACGTGGCATTGAAAACGTCGCCAAATTCTCGCTCTTTTTGCAATTCAAGTTTAGTTTCTTCCATAGTTTTTTAATTTTTTAGTTATGAATGTTGGATAGATAAAAAAATAAAATAAAATTGTAAATAATGAAAATAATATGATCGAAATTTTTATTGCCAAAGGCGATGCCGTAAGGCGTGTAATAAAACCTTCCAAAAAAGCCGCGATAATAAATAGCGGAACAATGCCTATTAAAAGTTTTACTCCCTGTATTACTCCTCTTTTAAAGGATTCCAGGCGGCTGTAGCTTTCGGGGAAAATAATACCGGAACCAATCACAAAACCGGAAGCGCCGGCAATTACAATAGAAAAAAGTTCATACGTACCATGAAGAAAAATGGTTAAGGACGATTCCCATAAAAGGCCTTTTTGGTAAAAAAACGACTGAAAAGCGCCTACCATAATCCCATTCTGCAATATGGAAAGGGCGCTCCCGATGGATAGAAAAACGCCAAATATAGCGGTTCTGAAGGCAACCCATAAATTATTTAACGTAATGGCCAAAAACATCCCCGACGGGTTCATTTGTTTATACACCGCCATAGGATCTCCCTTATGAATATTCTCAAGCGTCATGTTTACATACTGGTCGCCAAGGATAAGGCGGACAAAATTCGCGTCGTGAGCCGATGACAAGGCTCCAATTACAATGGCAGTGATAAAAATAAGTAAGGAATAGTAGATGTACTTTCTGCTGTTATAAACCAAAACAGGGTAGTCCAAAAGCCAAAACTCAGCAAACCTGTTGCTTTTAACTTTCTTGTTTTTATAAATTTTATGATGCACGTTAATTGACAAATAATTCAAATACCCGGCTACTTTGCTTTTGGGAAAATAAGTCCTGGCATAAGCAAGATCATCAGTAATCTGTATAAATAGTTCCGATATTTTATCAGGCGAAGCCTCGAATTTGGAAGAAATTAACGATTCAAATTCTTTCCACCGGTCCGTATTTCTTTCTATAAACGTAATTTCATTCATAAAACGATGATACTATTTGCCTTACTGCTATAAACATACACCTTAAAATTTGGTATTAAAATAACAATATTCTTTCAATTCGAGGTTGAAATCGGATTTTTTATTCATATTTGTGCACTTGAACGTCTGTAATAATGGAAACCGTTGGTATAGATACTACCCAAAATATTAAACTCGAACTACCTGTAGCCAGTATCGGGGACCGTATAGTTGCTCATATCATCGATTACGGCTTAATTATTGGATATGTAATAATTGTATCATTATTTGTTCAGCTTTCTATAGTATTCGGTGGTTCTAATATTGCTTTACCTATAGCCTTGTCGGTGCCTCTTATACTTTACGATCTCATCTGCGAACTTGCCTTTAATGGCCAAAATGCCGGGAAAAGGGTAATGGGAATTAAAGTAGTGATGCTCGATGGCTCACAGCCAACATTTATGGCAATTTTTATTCGCTGGGTGTTTCGCATTGTAGATAATGTATTATTATTCGGGAGTATTTCAACAATTACCATAATTTTTAACGGACGCGGACAACGCCTGGGAGATATAGCTGCAGGAACCGCGGTAATTAAAATACAAAAAACACAGAAGGTTGCCGATTTAGGCGATTTCAGTATCCCGAACAATTATACCCCCGTTTTTAAAGAAGCAATGCACCTTTCGGAGAATGATTTTAAAATTATTTCTGAAATTTTGCATTACAGAAAGACAATTGGGGTTACCCAACCCATTATTAATGCAATGCTAAAAGCCAAGAAAAAATTAGAATACAAGTTAGGTATAAATAGTAATATGGGTGCAATAGAATTCCTGCAAAGCATTCGTAATGATTATATTTATTATAATAAAAAGTAACTATTCAGGTTGTTTAAGTATTGAATTAAATTTCATAAGTTTGTTTTAGAATTTAAATATCCTGCCCATGAGAACAATTAAATATTTCTCGATAATCTTTTTCTGCTTGTTGGCTATGTCTGTGGTATCGTCAAAAACCTATGCACAAGTTTCAGTCGAGTTTACAGTACGTGTTGCTCCGCCGCCATTGCCCTTTTATACACAGCCTCCATGCCCTGTTGATGATTATCTTTGGACACCAGGCTACTGGGCTTATAGTGACGATGGCTATTATTGGGTGCCTGGCGTTTGGGTGAGGCCTCCTCATTATGGTTTTTTTTGGACACCTTGTTACTGGGGATTCAATAATGGATACTATGGATTTCACTCTGGCTATTGGGGGCCGCACGTTGGATACTATGGCGGTGTGAACTATGGCCATGGATATTACGGTTCAGGCTTTCATGGCGGCAGATGGGAAGGCGAACACTTCCGGTATAACACGGCCGTTGTGAATGTCAATAGGACGGTGATACATCGCACGTATGCCGAACGTGCTGAAGTCAATAATAATAACCGTGCCAGTTACAACGGTCCTGGTGGTGTAAATACCAGACCTAACCGACAAGAAGCAGCAGCCATGCGGGAGAGACATGATCCACCAACAAGGGAACAAAGTTCGCACCAGCAAGGAGCCCGCAGGGATCCAAACCAATTTGCAAAAGTTAACAGAGGACGCCCCTCCAAAGCTACCATGAATAGAGTGGATGGACAAGGTTATGACCCGCGGGGACAACATGCTTCTACCCGACCCGAAACAGCACGTAATCAGCAAAATAATAACAGAAGCGAACGGCAAACGCGGACTATGAATACATCGAATAGCAATCATTCCACACAACCTTCGCAGCATAGGGACGCTACGCCTGCTAACAACAGGACTCAACAACAAACACGGACAGTGCATCCAACCAATAATAACAATCGAACGGCACAACCGTCATCGCAGCGCAATGCAAATCCCTCCAATAGCGGAAGGGAACAGCGGGCACATAAGGTAAATCAACCGAATAACAATAATAGGGCGGTGCAATCGTCACAAAATCAGCAAGGGCAAAGAAGGTGAAAGGCTTAATACTATTGCAATACATCCTATTCAAAAGTGTGTCTTGAAAAAATGTTGAAATGAAAAGTTTAGGAGGTTAGACTTAAATCGATGGTGGGTCATTAAATAATGGTTAACTTTATAGATATCTTATAATTACATCCCTCCACCCAATTTGAGTGTATAAGTGCAGTTTTTTAGGCAAAGTTTTATGTTGATGCATACAGATTTTATTTTACTTTATTCTATTCTAAACCAATTGAAATCAGCATAACCATTGTCTTTTTCAACATTCGGGTTTATACAGAAAATACCGATTTTTGCACCTATCCACTTTCCTTTTTTTGCCGTAAATACATCACCAATAGAAATATATTTTTTTCCATCAAAGCTATAATAAAACGAACATTTTGCTTCCTGGTCCACACTGACTTTCAGATATACCAGGTTTTTATCGGTCATTACATTATCAATATCTTTGGGACTGCCATCGCAATGATCGGCATCTCCGGTTTGTTGTGAAATTGACAATCCATTTTCTATTTTAGTAATACAAATGTATGAATATGCCTCGCCCATAATTATCAAACCTGCTTTCTCGTTGATGGATCCCGGGTTAAATGTTAAACAGGTAATTCCTTTAAATAGTGGTGCAGGAAACTTTTGTAATAACAAATTAGGGGCGTACCACGCATCGCCTTTGGCTGTCATCACCTGGTTGGCAAAAAGTCTTAAATATCCCTTATTTGCATTTAGTGAAAACCATTCTTTTTGAGGATTTGCATGCCATTGCCATTGCAATCCCAGATTATCATCATTGAATTCATCAGAGGTCTGTGGATTTTCAATAGGATATGTTTGAGAAACATTGGGCTTCTTATGCGCAGTTACAGGTTCACCAATACTATCATTATTAATATCATTCCCTATTAAAGGCCAACCATCAGCCCATTTAACAGGTTGAAGGTGAACAATCCGGCCATAAGCTTCTTTATCCTGGAAATGAATAAACCACCATTCACCCGATGGCAAATCAACCAATCCTCCCTGGTGTGGGCCGTTTATTGCCGTGTTGCCTTGGTGTAAAACAATTTTTTGTTGATATGGGCCATATATATATTTCGATCGTAAAACAGTTTGCCAACCCGCTCCAACACCGCCAGCCGGCGCTATAATATAGTAATAACCATCTTTCTTCATAAACTTCGGACCTTCTATGGTTGGTTGATTTTTTGAATCATTAAAAATAACAACCCCGTTGTCCAATATTTTTTTACCATCACCGCTAAGTTTATGAAGATAAAGGATACAGCCACAAAGCTTGCCATGTACCAAATAAGCGTCTCCATTTTCATCCCAGATGGGGCATGGGTCTTCCCAATTCGCCACATCTGCCACCTGAACCAAATTCCATGTTTTGGATGGATCACTTGCAGACGCCATAAATAATCCCTCTTTTGGCGTGCAGAAATATACATAAAATTTACCATTGTGATACCGGATTGAAGGCGCCCAAGAACCTTCGCCATGCTGAGGTTTATTGTATCTTTCAAAGGGTAGGTTTTCATAAACATGCCCTATGATTTTCCAGTTTATCAAGTCGTTTGAATGTAAAATTGGAATGCCCGGCATACAATTGAAACTTGACGCCACCATATAGAAATCATCATTTACCCTTATTACATCTGGGTCTGAATAATCGGCATAAATAATAGGGTTCTTATAAGTGCCATCACCATTATCAGGTTGCCAAACCTGGCCTATTATTTTTAAACTAAAAATAATAGTTAAAATAAGAAAGACTAAAATTTGTCTATTTGTATTTGATTTCATAAAACTATTTTTAAATAATTTAAGTAGTGCTTTTAAAAATTTTGACTAATGTAAGGTATAAAAAATGGCCGAAATGCCGGAGCGTTTTGATGTCCATTTGGAATATCTACCATTTGGTCATGCATTGTTTTAAGGTCTGATGTGTATATAAAATATTGATTCATTTGTCGTTTCTTCAAATCTATCTACTTCCGACATGTCTTATTATGTTTGCTAACGATGAGTGTATGCAACGTGCGGGAGTTCGTGGCCACTTCACTATCCACCGTTACTGCCTTTGCCAGCGAGCTCTGAACTTGCAATTTGCGCTGAAACCCGCATGATGTATACACTGTGTTGCCAACTGTACTTTTTCATCTTGTCAGTTGATAATCATTAATTAAAAGTCCTGGTGATAGATTTAAACGCCTGTTCAAATTTCGAATCATATCAACAGTCAATTTACGTTTACGGTTTAAAATCTCGGAAACTCTACTTTTCCCGCCAATTGCTTCAACCAGGTCAACTTGTTTCAAATGCATCTCTTCCATTCTAATCTTTATTGCTTCAATTGGATCTGGTGCTTCAATTGGATAATGTTTCTTTTCATATTCATCAATCATTAATCCAAGAACATCAGCTTCGTCGCTCTCAGGTGTCCCAATCGCAGAATCAAAGATTAATTCTAATCTTTTCAGACCATCTGTATAATCAGCTTCTGTTTTTATCGGTTTTATATTCATATCCAAATATTTTTAAATCGTGTTTGCATCAATTTTATCATATTCATTATGAGTCCCGATGAATCGAATAAAAATCCATTGTTTCTCAAAATTAAATTTGGTAACTAGCCTATAAGAATTGCCCTTAATATTAAAAACAATCCTACTATCCTTTAGAATACTCGCATTTGCATACGCCTGCTTTACATCATTCGGACTTTTCCAATCAGCATTCATTGCTGTATCAAACCAAGTTTTAAGATATTGCTCTGTGTCAGGATGTACTTTCCAATATTCTCTTAATGTACTTTTTGCAAATATTCTTTCCATTTAGACAAAATCATGATGCAAATATAATAAATAATTCTCGTTTTGGGAACTTATTTTTGAGTTGCGAATTTTCTTAGTATGGTTGGCAACTCGTTTATATATTTACCACAGGTAAATATATATTCCAAATCTGGGGGTATAGGTGCATTTTTTTCATAAATAGTTGCTTTCTAATTTGCTAAACCAAATCTACTTTTTACTTTTCAATTAGTCAATAGGTGTTTTATTTATAATTTCCTGCCGAAATCCGAAACACTTGTCTGCCTGCAAAAGCAGGGGCAATACCGCTTCTCATGGGTGGTTTCTTTATGGTTGCATGTTACATGCGATTTTTTCTGTCGTCAATGGTGTCAAAGTTTAATTAACAGCTGTAACTGTCCACCCAAACCGAGTTCAATAATTTTTTGAAGTGTCGAGAAACGAACTTCTTTAATATTGTTTTCAATTTTTGAAATGTAAGATTTTGACGTCCCAACTTTTTCAGCAAGTTCTTCCTGTGTCAATCCCTTTTCAAGTCGGGCTTCGTGAATTAAAGCACCAATTTTAAAGCTTTTGTAACCTGATTCAAGTTCGTCACGCTTTGCAGTCCCACGTTTGCCGTAGTGTTTGTCTTTGAACTGCTCAAGTGTTATTATGTTACTTTTTTTCGTTTTCATATTCTTCCTTTATTTTAAGTGCCTTTTCAATGTCTTGTTTCGGAGTTTTTTGCGTTTTCTTTTGAAATCCATTTGCTAAAACCACCAATTGTCCCTGGTCGAAAAAACAGAATATGCGGAATATGTCGCTGCCTTGTTGCACCCGAATTTCAAAAAGCCCATCTGTGTTCTCAATGTGTTTGAGATATGTTTCGGGAACTCTTGCAAGCTCTTCAATCAAGTCAAAGGTCCAGATAATTTTATCTTTCACTTTGGCCCTCTGTTTTACAAAGAACTCCTGAAAGTAGTCCTTATAAAAAATGATAGTTCGATACTTCTGTTTTTTGTCCACGAAGCAAAGATATGATATGTTGCCCTAAAGTGCAACATATTTTTTGATCAGGTCGATAAATAAAGAAGTTGACTGTAAAGTAGTGGCATTCTAAAATCGCATATCAACTCATTTGTAGATACTCTACAATTACACTAAATAGTTGCTCTCTAGTTTGCTCATTTTTAATGAGCAATATGGGTTTAACCAAATGCAGGTTTTGCTTTTCAATTATTCAATAGTTGATTTATTTTAATTTCTTTCCGAAACCCTAAACTGACAAGACATTTTGGCTGGAATTTCATAACGGACAGATGTTTCCCATCAACCTAATTACACACAATGTATAGGAGCTGAGTTGGGGATATAAGAAAATAAGAAATACTCATTTCTTTGTGACCAGTGGCTTGCGCTTATGGGCCCCCCGGTTAAAACAGCCGGAAAATCAGAGATCATGCTGGTTGATATCCATTTTAAATAACTTCACAACATAACAAATTCCCTGAAACTACAGAAGGTAGTTTAATCGTAAGAATATTAATGGTCTACCGGTATCGGTTTAGCTCTTTGGTATTGTAAAGGCCAGTCAATATTAACATTTAGTTGCTTTGCAGCTTGCAACGGAAAATATGGGTTTCGTAGTAACTCCCTGGCAAAAAATATCATATCCGCTTTATTATCTCTAAGAATCATCTCAGCTTGTTCTGCACTTGTGATCAACCCCACTGCTCCTGTCAAAATGCCTGTTTTACGAACAGCTTCTGAAAACGGAACCTGATAACCAGGCGCCACGGGAATTTGAGCTATAGCTACATTTCCACCTGAGGAACAATCAATTAAATCTGCTCCTTTTCCTTTTAAAATGGCAGCCAGTTTTACCGTCTCTGCAAGTGTCCATCCATCTTCAACCCAATCGGTCGCCGAAACCCTTACAAACAGAGGATTTTCCAGGGGCCAAACCGATTTTACTGCGCCCAGTACTTCGAGTAACAGTCGTATCCGGTTTTCGAACGATCCGCCATACATATCCGTTCTGCGATTACTTAATGGCGACAGAAATTCATGCAGTAAATAGCCATGGGCACTATGGATTTCTATCACTTTAAATCCGGCTGCATGGGCTCTTATAGCAGCTTCTTTAAAATCTGTTATCACTTTTTCAATCCCGGTTTTATCCAGTTCTAATGGGGCACCCTCTTGGGAGATAAAAGATATCGGTGAGGGAGCTAAGGCCTCCCAACCTCCGGAATGTGTAGAAAGTTGTTTTCCTCCGTCTCCAGGGACAGCATGTGATGCTTTCCTTCCTGCATGCGCTAATTGAATGCCAGCAATTGCATCGTTTGTACTTATAAAATCAACTATTCTTTTTAAACCGGTGATATGTTCATCTCTCCATATTCCTAAATCACCCGGAGAAATTCTACCTTCAGGAGATACTGCCGTTGCTTCGGAAATTATTAGACCGGCTCCACCAACGGCCCTGCTTCCCAGATGCACTAAATGCCAGTCGCTTGAAAACCCGTCAACAGAAGAATATTGACACATTGGAGATTGTACTATACGATTTTTTATTGTAACCCCTTTAATTGTAATCGGACTAAACAAGTTGGCCATAATTATAAAATATAAAGTTGAAGTTTATCTACTGAATTAAACAAAAAAATCCCCGAGAAGTTGGCATCTTCCCTTGTTTTAATCTTTTTTCCTCAAACAAGGAAGAAAAAGAATTTTATTACCGGCTTATTTATGGCCTAAGAATCAACTGCTAATCTAAGTCTTTTTTAGATTAACTATAAATTTAATGGGTCGTTACTTTGGTAATAAGAAGCAAATTTAAATTTTATTTATATATGCGACTGCATAGTCGCATATATTATTATATTTGCAAATAAATGATCTCCAAAACAATTTTATGCCGCTAAAAACCTTTCATAACCTCACAGAACACAGGAAAATGGAAATTCTTAACACTGCTATCGAAGAATTTGCCATGAACGATTACCAGAGCGCTTCTATATCAAATGTTGTGAAAAAGCTCGACATTTCAAAGGGTGGCTTTTATCGCTATTTTAAAGATAAAAAAGACGTTTACCTCTATCTCCTGGACACCATCCTAAACCTTCGCTTAGCCAATACAGGAGAGCTATTAGACGATACTGAAATCGATTTTTTCGAATCGCTGATCACAAACATTTCACTCAGTATTCGCTTCGATCTGGAACATCCTATGTATAGTTCATTCTTATACAATGCCTTGCAGGAAAGAAACAGCAATGTGTTGGGAAATATACAACTCGGGCTAAAGAAAAAACTAATGGCTTCAGTTCAAAAAGCTATAATGAAACAGTCGGGAGCTGGAAACATCAGGAATGATGTATCGTTAGAGACAATGTCGTTTTTAATAGTTGAAGTACATTTTAGCATCCTGGAGTATTTGTCACTCAAATTTGACCTGAATATCAGGGAAAATATCAGGCTGAAAAACCCTGTTAATTCATTGCCTGACAATAACATTAAAAAAATTGTGCAGGATTTTGTTAGCTTATTAAAAACCGGAATCAGCAAACCATAAATTGATAGCAGTTTGGAAAGGCGGTTGCCAAACTATTTGAAATAGCATCTGCTATAATAATAAAACAATTTTATCAATTTAATTTCAGTAACCGATAAGAAATTATAAATTTGAAAATGTATTATTACTAAATTCATATACTTATGTGGGGCAACAAGGGAGTGATTCTAATTATACTGCTATTGGTGGCAGGTTCAATAGGATACTATTTTTATAAGTCGTCTCAGTCAACAACTATTTATGAACATAAAATTGCCGTTGTGAAAGAAGAAGGCAAATTTCTTCTGACCATTTTTTTGAAACATGATCAAAGTAAAACCCTGGATGAGATTCAGAAGAAACTGGCAGCAACAGGTTTCTATAAGAACTTTCCGCCAGAAGGCGTCGAAATTGAGAGTTGGAAAGTAGTTATGGGAATTGGACAAGTAATTACATTAAGGGTTCCAGCAAATAAATTGCGGGATGTAAATGTAGCCATCGAAAAAATGGCATGGGGCTCATTCAGAACGGAATTTTATCCTACCTATGACTTTCTTCCGGCATATAAATCATATAGAGATACTACGATTAGCGATTCCACAAATAATATTAAAGAATAAGCATTACTTTATGAAAACTGAACTTAAACGCCGCGATTTTCTATCTACCTGCCTAAAGGCTGGTGTATCGTGTTGCTTGCTAATTTCTGGCACAACGATGATTGCCCAGGATGATAAAAAAAAGAAGGAAAAACCTAATCCTAAAAAATTAAATTATTGTGGTTATAAGTGTTCTGCCGAATGTCCGCTGTATAAAGGTACGATTGAGAATAATACAGAACTAAAAAAGAAAGCTTATGAAGATTTTAAGATGAAGGAAAAATTCGGTGTTGAATTCGATCCTGAGAAAATATTCTGTTGGGGCTGCAAAATAACCGGTAAACCATTATCTATAAACGTTAAAGCATGTACCGTTCGCAGCTGCGCTATTGCCAAAGGTTATGATTGTTGTATAGAATGCGATGGATTGACCGACTGTAATAAAGAATTATGGATAAACTTCCCGAAGTTTAAAGAGAAGATAATTGAGATGCAAAAAACGTATAAGGCCTCTTAGTAAACCTTTTGATGCGGGGTTAATCTACTAAAATTAATTTAGGGAACTGTCCTATTTCAGTTACAAGACAGCTCCCTAAATTATTAATCAGAGCCTCAAATTTTGATATTTTGGAACTTCTATCTCCCTGATATATTTTTAGCTTCTAAGATTCCAGACATACTTATTGCTTGTAAGCTACTTACTACGGGCGAAATATTATCGGAATCATAAAATACCCTACCCTGTCCCTCGCCCATCCATACATTTTGTGGATCACCATAATCCTCTAACATATAATTTGAGAAATAAAAATCGCTTATACCATCGCTTGTAATGGTTCCGGAAATAATATGCAGCACTTCGGCCGGAGAATTATTACGTAAAGAATGTACTTTAACAAATACGGTAAATTGTTTACCACTGCCCGAAATATAGGCACCTAATCCCGTACCTGTTTCACTTCCGCTCACATAATCAAACTTAATCGTAAGTTTTGAATTATCCTGCTCATAAAGTCTAAATTTATAATCCGAAAATTTAGATCCAATTGCATAATCATTCGGAACAGTAGTACTCTTAAGAGTTAGCGGCGATACTTTATAAATATTTTCAAGATTCGTAGGACTAGTACCTTTATTAATTGGCATACCAAGGTTGATAATTTTTTGTAAAGTCGTATCAGGTACAATATTTTTTATTTCCTGGCTCAAATCGTTATTTTTTGTATCGGTATTGAGCAAATCTTTAGTACATGAAAGTACCATTAAAGAAACTATCGCCATAAATGCAAGTAATAAAAACGAATTCTTTTTCATAATTTTAATTTATTAGTATTCTTTGACCCTAAAGAATGTTTAACAATAAAATAAAAACGCAGGTCTTTTGCTTCACATCGAATTATTTTGAAAATCATCATTACTATTGTTATTAAAACCATACAAATCAGATAAAAAGCAAACGTTTTTATACTTCACGAATCATTGTTACAATGTTGTATTCACTATAAAGCATACTTTTAAGTTTATAAACCACTAATCACATAATTAAAACCTAAGCAATGCATTGATATGCTTTTCAATTAAATTACCATAGAATTATACGAATAGTTAGATAATTTGTTTCTATCTAATTATTGATATATATCATCTCTTAAAGGTTAAATTGGTTACTTCTTAAGAGCTAAACGGGTTACCAAAAACTAACTAATGGTGATAAACTTAGCCTTAAGCATAAAACGATATTTCCCAATCTGATTTCCGGTCAGTTCATTATCAAAGCGCACACAACAGCCCAAAGTGACGAGGCTGGCTTCAAAGTTATCCCACAGCGTTGGGTTGTTGAACGCTCTATCGCTTGGTTTAACTGGCATATATGGCTGAGTAAAGACTACGGAGCAAACATGGAGTCAAGTGAAGCATGGGTTCAGATAGCTTCTATTTCGATGATGATTAGAAAATTTTAAACAGGCTCTTAGTAAACCTTAGACCTAAAACAAACAAAAAAAATTGCCAGGAAATATTACGAACCAAGGAGTCTCTTAACTATTTCCGAAATAGCCTTTCCATCAGCTTTGCCAGCCAGTTCTTTGGTTGCAACACCCATTACTTTTCCCATATCCGAAGGGGCCTTTGCCCCTACCCTCTCAATAATACCCTTAACAGTTGCTTCAATCTCTGCTGGAGATAATTGTGCTGGCAGGTAAGTCTCGATTACCTGAGCTTCGGCCACTTCATTCTCGAACAAATCCTGACGATTTTGTGATTTATATATCTCAGCCGACTCGCGGCGTTGTTTTACCAGTTTATTAAGAATTTTTAGTTCGACATCTTCGGTTAACTCAACACCTGCTTTTTCGGTTTTTACGAGCAAAAATGCTGCTTTAATAGCACGCAATGCTTCGAGCTTATTTTTGGGCTCCTTATTTAACATTGCTTTCTTAATATCTTCGCTTACTTTTTCAAATTGGCTCATACTTCTATAATTGTTTAAATTTATAATATTAGTGCCAGTAAGCAATCGGCAGTCAACCAAATAGCTGACTGCGCACTGCCGACTGCTTACTTTTTACTGTTCCTAGTCTACATTATCGTAAAGATAAGAATTATTCTGCCTGAGACGAATGTTATTATCCTCATCTGTGCTGAGGGAATACTTTGATATTGTATTATCAGTTTTTGGTTTCTGGTCGATTTTTACATTCTTTCGAACATAAGCAGGCGTGTTTTCGAGTTCTTCGATGTTCGACTTTTCATCTACTGAGGTGTACCCTGTTTCTTTAACCCTGTTATGGTTCTTTTTGCTATCTGACTTTTCAGTGCCTTTCTGAGGTTTAACCTTGACCTCATATTCTGTATTTTTTTCATCTATAGAAAGGTTTACAGGTTGCGATTTTTTTTCGCTCAAGTCAAATTCGATGGTACGTTGTACGGTACCTTCACCGTTGGTTTTTTCTTTTACCTGAAAATCCAATTCTTCAGGACTATGAGTATCGTACAACGGGATACGTTCAGGTTGCGAATCTTTTTTTCTCACCACGTGAAGTTCAGGAATATTATTTGCTTTAAACCCAGTAGCAATAATAGTAACGCTTACTTTTTCGCCAAGGTTTGGATCAATGCCTGTACCCCAAATGATAAGCGCATCTTTCGAAACCGATTGTGTAACATAATCAGTAATAATACCTACTTCATCCATACTGGTTTCCTCAAAGCCAGAGGTGATATTAAGTAAAATATTTTTAGCCCCTGTAATATCATTATTATTAAGTAAAGGGGAAGAAAGCGCTTGTTGTATAGCCTTAATAGAGCGCTCTTTTCCTTCAGCAACACCCGATCCCATAATGGCCACGCCACTATTGGCCATAACGGTCTGCACATCGGCAAAGTCAACATTGATGTACCCATGCACTGTTATAATCTCGGCAATTCCTTTAGCTGCAGTTGCCAGCACATTATCGGCCATTGAAAAAGCTTCCGAAATTTTCAGATTGCCATACATCTCGCGCAGTTTGGCATTATTGATGATCAGCAGCGAATCGACGTTTTCTTTCAACTCGTTAATTCCCTCAATAGCCTGCTGGAAACGTTGATTTCCTTCGAAGGGAAATGGAAGGGTTACGATGGCTACTGTAAGCAATCCCATAGCCTTAGCCTCTTTAGCAATCACAGGAGCTGCTCCTGTACCAGTTCCACCTCCCATGCCGGCAGTTATAAATACCATTTTGGTATTTTTAGATAATATGTCCTTTATATCATCAATACTTTCTAAAGCTGCCTGACGGCCAACCTCAGGCTTATTTCCCGCACCACGGCCTTCGGTTAACGAGGCCCCCAGTTGAATTTTTACGCCAACAGGGCTATTTTCAAGTGCCTGGGCATCAGTATTGCATACCACAAAATTCACATCCTTGATTCCCTGACGGAACATGTAGTTTACCGCATTATTTCCTCCACCGCCAACTCCAATCACCTTAATGATAGATGAGCAATCGATCGGCAAATCAAAGTTTATTAACTCTTCAGCCATAATTTTTGTTTTTCAAATTAAAAAGACACATATTTTATTTTACAGTTGGCAGCCAGCAGTTGGCAATTTGCAGTCAGGATTTATACGATATCTGAGTTAATCATTACTGCTTACTGCAGACTGTTTTATTACATTTTACTACCCGGCTCGTTAAAGAAATCAATTAAAGTATTTTTCATCTTGTCAATAATCTTGCCTTTAGGTTCGTTGTGTTCAAGCTTTAAAGGTTGAACCGGTTCGGGTTCCAAAGCGTCTGATTCGATCACCGGTTTGTTGACAGAATCGATGAATTCATAGCCTTTCATAAGCAATCCGACGCTGGTCGCGAACATAGGTTGATTAATGTCGTCAGATACATTACCTGCAAGGTGGGCATTAGGGTAACCAATGCGCACATCCATCCCTGTGCGGAACCTGACCAACTGTGGTAAGTGACGAAGCATGGCGCCGCCGCCGGTGATGACAATACCTGCACTTAATTTATCCATGCACTCGGAATTTTCAATTTCGAACATTACAGCGTCAATAATTTCTTCCATCCGGGATTGGATAATGTAAGCCAGGCTCTTGAAAGAAATTTCTTTCGAATCGCGTCCTGATATGCCAGGGATAATCACTACTTTATCTTCTTCAGCCAGGTCGCCGAGCGCTGAACCAAATTTAATTTTTAGCTCCTCAGCCTGTCGGTCAAGAATGGAGCAGCCTTCCTTAATATCTTTGGTCACCACATTACCGCCAAAAGATATAACGGCAGTATGGCGGATAACCCCTTCATGGTAAACAGCCAGATCAGTAGTTCCACCACCAATATCAACTAAAACTACACCAGCCTCCATTTCATCCTCAGTCAGTACGGCAGCCGATGACGCCAATGGCTCGAGTATGACATCCTGAATGTGCAATCCAACGCGATTTACACATTTCTCAATATTCTTGATTGATGAAATCTGGCCAATGACAATGTGGAAATTGCCTTCAAGCCGTTTACCCGACATCCCAACAGGGTTTCTCACGCCTGTTTCGCTATCGACAATATAATTTTGAGGTAAGACATGAATAATTTCTTCCCCAATGTCGATAGGTATTTTATGAGCATCTTCAATGAGACGTTTTACATCTTCATGAGTAATCTCATCGTCATAAGAGTCGCGATTAATGTAACCGCGGTTCCGGATACTTTTAATGTGCTGGCCTGCAATGCCCACAAACACATCCGAAAGTTTCGACCCAATTTTTTGTTGGACCTCATTGACAACAGTCTGTATGGCATTTACGGTTTCATCGATATTGAGCACTACACCGCGTTTTACTCCTTTTGAGATCGTCTTGCTTATTCCAAGCATCTCGATTTTACCGTTTAGACTGCGTTTTCCTACCACAGCAACAATTTTTGTGGTACCAATGTCGATAGCAGCAATGTAATTTTTTTGCATGTTCATAAGTTATTCTCTTTTAGTGCAGATGACTTGTCCCTTGTATTTAAGGTTAATTGTTTCGTATTTATTCCAACCCGTAACAGATAAGCCATTTTTGTAAAGGCTCATCAGGTTACTAAATTTTTCTTCGCAATCATTACAGTCTCCAAAAACAATAACATGCGATCCAACCCTTGGTATCAGCTCAAAATCGCCTGAAGCATCCACATAAATCTGCTGAATCTGGGCATTCCAAAATTTATTGTTCAAAATAAATTTTGCCATTTTATAAAGCTCAGCTAATATGATGCGTTTCCCCTGGGCTTTTTCTTCCAATGAAAGCACATTTATTTTATTGTCGATGGGCACGCCTGCATGGATATATCCATTGGCAATAATTACATACGATGCATAATTCCCCGAGAGTTTCATAAAATACCCGTTATCATCAATATAATAACTTTGGTTGCTGATGTCAATGATGCGTAATATAGGATTGCGTTGCATTACTTCGATAACTATCTTACCATCGCTGGTTTTGTAAACCTCGGCTTTTTCTACAGGTGCATAACTGGTTATCAGCGATTCGAGGCTGTGAAGGTCTATCTCGCCAAAGCTTTTCCCAATCAGGTTAATACCCTTCTGCTGCAAAAGATTACGGATGTTATTGCCAAAAATAAAGGTATTGCGAAGGCTATCAACAATACGTACCTCCACTGCGTTGCAAACAAGCCGTTGTTGCTTTTCTGTAACAAAGCCCAGCGTCGCAGCCACGTAAATGGCGATAAACGACCAGAGGATTATGTATTTAACTTTTTTAATAATATATTTTTTATAGGTTCAACATAGTTATCAATATCGCCAGCGCCCATGGTAATTAAAACCTCGGGTAATGGCTGTGATCCAATAAATTTTATTAAGTCATTTTTCTGACACAAGTGTTTCTTGGTGATGGCGACCTTTTGAAAGATTATTTCCGAAGAAACACCCGGTATCGGTTCTTCTCTTGCCGGATAGATATCGAGCAGAATAAGTTCGTCAAGCAAACTGAGGCTTTGAGCGAACTCATCAGCCAAATCCCTGGTACGTGAGTAAAGGTGTGGCTGAAAAATTCCAGTGACCTTCTTACCGGGAAACATCTCTTTTACCGATTCTATAGTAAACCTCAATTCTTCAGGATGATGCCCATAATCATCAATGAAAACCAATGTTTCAGTCTTAATATGGTATTCGAAACGACGTTTCACCCCTTTAAAGCTTTCCAATGCTTTTTGAATAGATGCTTGGCTGGCATTCAGCAAGGTAGCCATGGCAATTGCAGCCACCGAATTTTCTACATTCAGCAAGCCGGGAAAGCCAAGTTTAATATTTTCGATAATAACAGTCGGTGTTACTACATCGAAATGATAGCAACCTTCCCTGATAGCAATATTTCTTGGATAAAAATCAGCGATATCATACAATGAATATGTAAAACACTTCACGTCAGCCGAAATTTTTCCCGGATTAAGCCCTTTCTTAATGACCAAAAAACCGCCCGGATATATCTGAGAAATAAACTGCCAGAAGGCCTTACGGTATTCGTCATAAGTCCCATAAATATCGAGATGGTCTGGATCCATGGAAGTTACAATGGCTGCTTTTGGGTTTAACTGCAAAAATGACCGGTCGTATTCGTCAGCTTCAATTACTACGTATTTGCTTTTTTTGGAAAGCAGCAAATTATTGTTGTAATTAAGAGAAATACCTCCCAGAAATGCGTTGCAGTCAATATCTGAGTTTTTCAATATGTGTGCCAGCATGGTTGATGTTGTGGTTTTACCATGTGTACCGGCCACGGCCAGTGCGTCTTTTGACCGGGAAATGATGCCAAGTACTTCTGCCCGTTTTTTTATTTCAAAACCCTGATTATAAAACCAACAAAGCTCTGTATGATCGGGTGAAACAGCAGGGGTAAACACCACCAGTGTACCTTCTATGTTTCTGAACCGATGCGGAATAAGTTGTATATCGTCTGAATAATGTATGATGGCTCCCTCATCAATTAATTCCTTTGTAAGGTTGGTTTCAGTGCGATCGTACCCTGCTACCGCTTTATTAAGGCTAAGAAAATACCTGGCTAAGGCGCTCATTCCGATCCCGCCTATTCCAACAAAATAAACACTATGTATTTGTTCCAAGTTCATGTATGTAAGCCCCTCTAAATCTCCCCAATAGGAAGACTTTAATTCTTATCTAATTATTCAATATTTAATCCGTCATATCTATCTATCATTTGCACTCATCTTAGGGCATAGCTTTAAAACCTCCTCTGCAATTTGCTTTGCCGAGTCGCGCACTGCCATTTTTGAAATATTTTTTGAAAGCGTTGACAACAAAGTCTCATTATGAACCATAAAAAGCGCCCTGTCGGTTAATACCTCAAAAGCTTCTGAATCTTTAACCATCCTGGCGGCATCTTTATCAATTAAGGCCATCGCATTCTTGGTTTGATGATCCTCTGCCACATTAGGTGAAGGAATAAGTATGGAAGGTTTGCCTACCAGGCAAAGCTCTGAAATAGTTCCTGCACCGGCACGGGAAATAACAAGGTCGGCGGCAGCAAAAGCCAGGTCCATTCTAAAAATAAAATTGTAGACTTTAATATTTGGTGCATTCCTGGTTTCAACTTTCTGACGGATGTTTTCGAAATACTTCGATCCTGTCTGCCATATCAATTGGACATCTGAAACTGTAATTTTCCCGAAGTTATCAAGCAGGCTTTGGTTGATAGTGCGTGCACCAAGGCTTCCACCAAGCACCAATATGGTTTTAATATTTGGATTAAGTTGAAAAAAAACGATTGCTTCAGCACGTTTCCCTGTAATATTTTCCAGATCCTGCCTTACCGGGTTTCCGGTGAAAATAATTTTCCCAGCAGGAAAGAATCTGTCCATGTGCTCGTAAGCCACACAAATTTTCTTAGCTTTTTTAGCTAATAATCTGTTAGTTACGCCCGCATATGAATTTTGCTCCTGGATAAGAGTTGGAATTCCCATGCTGGCAGCAATGCGTAATATTGGGCCACTCGCATACCCGCCGACACCTACCACTACAGAAGGATTATATTGTTTCAATAATCGTTTGGCTTTTAACAAGCTATACAAAAGTTTAACCACAACAACTATGTTTTTTAAAGAAAGTTTTCGCTGAAAACCCATGACTGGAAGGCCAATGATCGGGTACCCAGCTGCCGGAACCTGTTCCATTTCCATCCGGTCTTTGGCGCCCACAAATAGAATATCGATCCCTGGCTCAATTGCTTTTAAAGCATTGGCAATAGAGATTGCCGGGAAAATATGGCCTCCTGTACCTCCCCCACTAATGATGACTTTATATTTCTTATTAGTTTGCATTTGTTTCTATTGATAGTTCTATTTCTTTTATATTTTCTTCCGTTTCAATCTGGTTAGCATCATGTTCTTTAATATCACGACTTACGCTAAGAATGATCCCTAAGGCAAAACAAGTGAACAGCATAGATGAACCGCCCATGCTGACTAAAGGCAAAGGCTGGCCGGTAACAGGGAACAGGTTCACTGCCACAGCCATATTAACCATTGCCTGAAACACCAAGATTATTGTCAATCCAAAGGCGAGAAACGCCGGAAACGTCCTATCGCTTTTCCGAACCATGATTCCGGCCCTGAAAAGTAACCAGAGATAAAAAAACAAAACGATTATACCTCCGCCCAATCCATATTCCTCGATAATAATCGAGTAAATAAAATCGCTATACGGGTGTGGAAGGAAATTCCGTTGAACGCTGTTTCCCGGCCCCTTTCCTATAATTCCGCCGGTAGCAATTGCAATCTTGGATTGTTCTACCTGGAAATTTTCTTCACTTTTCCCTGAAATATAATTTTCAACACGGGCTTTCCAAGTATGGATGCGCCCTTCGTAATGAAAAACATATAAGGATAATAAGACAAACAATGTAATGATAACCACTCCAATACCACCAATCATCAAAATTTGCTTAGCACTAATGCGGCCCACAAACATTAATAGTATTGAAGATGCAAACAATATAGCGGCCGTACTGAAGTTTGCAGGAAGAATAAGAAGGCAAACAACCGATACCCAGCCAATGATAGGTATAAATGTCCTTCTAAAATCTTTAATTGTTTCTTGTTTCAAAGACAATTGTCTGGCCACAAACATTATTATAGCCAGCTTGGCAAAGTCCGATGTTTGGAATGAAAAGCCAAGTCCTGGCAGAGTTAGCCAGCGGGAAGCTTCGTTAATATTCCGCCCAAAGACCAATGTTAGGCCTAAGAGCGGAATACTTAACAGAAGCAATAATTGAGAAAGTCGCGAGTAATACTTATAAGGAATAAGATGGGTAACAAAGATGATTACCATCCCGATAAACAGGAAAGTAAAATGCTTCATTACATAATATGCGGTGTTACCGTGCTGATACTTGTAGGCTAACGTACCTGTTGAGCTATATACAGCCAAAAGCGAAATGATAGACAATGATACAATTACTGCCCAGACTACGGCATCACCTTTAAAATATTTTTTCAGTGTTTCGTTCATTTTTATAGTTACAGGTTACAAGTTACAAGTTACAGGTTGTCATTTCACACTTAAAACCTGCTACCTGGAACTTGCAACTATTTTTAAAGTTCTCTCACACAATCTTTAAACTGTCGTCCACGATCTTCATAATTTTCGAATAAATCAAAGCTGGCGCAGGCTGGAGAAAGTAAAACGGTATCGCCATTTTTAGACAAATTATATGATGTTTTTACAGCCTCAGGCATTGACTTAGTTTCCACGATGATGGGAACTTTGTCATTAAAGGCATCTAAAATTTTCTTATTGTCTTTTCCAAGACAAACAATGGCTTTGACTTTCTGTTGTACAAGCTCGAACAATTCAGAATAATCATTTCCCTTGTCCTGTCCGCCTGCAATCCAAACAACCGGTGTGGTCATGCTTTCCAGGGCATACCAGACTGAGTTAATATTAGTTGCTTTAGAATCATTAATAAAATTGACACCATGTATTTTCAATGCATATTCAAGACGGTGCTCTACACCCTGAAAATCGCTCAGGCTTTCGCGGATAATTTCCTTACGTATATCAAGTACATGTCCTGTAATACCTGCTGCCATAGAATTGTAGGCATTATGTTTCCCACGAAGTGATAATTCGTCGAGCGACATCGAAAAGTTTTCGTCCTGATAATTAATAGTCAATAGGTCGTTTTCCAAATAAGCCCCTGGTTGATGTTTATGTTTAATAGAAAATGGCAATTTTTGGGCTGTAAGCACAATATGTTCAAGCTCCCGGATAGTGATTTCGTCGTCTGAACAAAAAATGAAAAAGTTTTCTTCATTCAAATTTTGTGAGACGCGAAATTTAGAATTAACATAATGCTGTAACTGGTATTCATACCTATCAAGGTGATCAGGGGTGATGTTGAGAAGAATAGCAATATCGGCCTTGAACTCGTACATACCGTCTAACTGAAAGCTGCTAAGTTCAAGAACATAATATTCATAATCCTCAGTGGCCACCTGCATTGCAAAACTTTGCCCTATGTTCCCGGCAAGACCTACATTCATCTCTGCCTTCTTCATCATATGATAAATGAGTGTGCTGGTAGTGGTTTTACCATTGCTGCCTGTAATACAAATTTTTTTAGCAGAAGTAAACCTTCCGGCAAATTCAATTTCAGAAATAATCCGGATACCTTTGTCCCTGATAAGTTTTACGATTGGGGCCTTCTCAGGGATGCCCGGACTTTTAATAACTTCTGAGGCGTTCAATATTAGTCCCTCTGTATGCTTTCCTTCTTCAAAAGGAATATTGTAAAACTGGATGATTTCTTTGTATTTCGACCGAATATTATCCGAATCGGACACAAAAACATCATATCCTTGTTTCTTAGCCAAAACGGCAGCTCCAACACCACTTTCGGCAGCGCCGAGAATCACTATTCTAGTATTTTCCATCATACCCATTGCTTATATAAAATAAATTACCTGGTTTTCAATGTAACTATTGTCAGCACGGCAAGAATAATCCCCACAATCCAGAAGCGGGTTACAATTTTAGCCTCGGGATATCCTTTCATCTGATAATGATGGTGAAGAGGAGCCATAAGAAAAATACGCCGCCCTTCCCCATACTTCTTTCTGGTATATTTAAAATAGCTTACCTGAAGGATGACCGAAAAATTCTCTAGTAAGAAAATCCCGCATAAAACAGGAATAAGTAGTTCTTTACGGATCAGTATTGCAAATACCGAGATGATGCCCCCTATGGCAAGGCTTCCGGTATCGCCCATAAATACTTGTGCAGGATACGTATTATACCACATAAACCCGACAATTGCACCTATAAAAGCGCTGCTAAAGATTACCAACTCGCCCGTATTGGGTAAGTACATAATATTAAGGTAATTTGCATAGATCGAGTTACCTGACACATAAGCCAGGATAGCAAGTGTAACCCCTATAATAGCTGATGTCCCGGAGGCAAGCCCATCGAGACCATCGGTGATATTAGCACCATTTGAAATAGTGGTAATAATGAGGGTGACAACTATAACAATAACCAACCAAACCCATTTATTTGCATTCTTGCCTAGGAAACCAATGAGCCTGATATAGTGAAATTCATGATTTTTTATAAAAGGTATTGTGGTTGATGTCGATTTCAATTCGCGCGCAACATGAACTGCTTTTATGGGAACGTCTTTCTGAACGTTGTTTATCTCTTCCGGTTGCTGCTGAACCACAGGTGTTGGAAATTTTTCGCGAACCACTACCTGGGGCGAAAAGTGAAATGTCAACCCTACAATAATACCAAGTGTAATTTGTCCCAGTATCTTGAATTTTCCATGCAGCCCTTTTTTATCCTTTTTAAAAACTTTGATATAATCGTCGAGAAAACCAATAAAACCAAGCCATATAGTAGTAACAAGCATTAGAATTACATATACGTTCATTAAATCGCAAAATAAAATCGTAGGTACAAGTATTGAGATTAAAATGATAATCCCACCCATGGTAGGTGTACCTTTCTTTTGCATTTGACCTTCGAGCCCAAGATCGCGTATAGTTTCTCCAATTTGCTTTTTCCTGAGATATTTGATAATTTTTTTACCAATAATCAAAGCAATTAATAAGGAGATAATCACTGCCAATGATGACCGGAACGAAATATATTGGAACATCCTTGCCCCGGGCAAATCAAGCTTATCTAAATAGTTGAATAAATAGTATAACATTTCAATTATTGGTTAACATTTGAAATTGTTCACTAATGACTTCTTTATCGTCGAAATGATGTTTTACATCTTTAATTATCTGATAGTTCTCGTGCCCTTTTCCGGCTACCAAGATAATATCGCCCTTCTGTGCCATCATACAAGCTGTGCGGATAGCTTCACGCCTATCGACGATGTTAAGTACTTTCTTCCTGTTGTTAATATCAATACCCACCATCATTTCGGCAATAATAGCTGCAGGGTCCTCACTTCTCGGATTATCAGAAGTAAGGATCAGTTTAGTACTATTCTCCACTCCAATCTTAGCCATGATGGGTCGTTTGGTACGATCACGGTCGCCACCTGCCCCCACAATGGTTATTAGTTGCTCATGGCCGCTGCGTAATTGGTTAATCGCTCTTAATACGTTCTCAAGTGCATCGGGGGTATGAGCATAATCCACTATAGCTGTAATGCCCGCACTCGAACGCAGGTATTCGAAACGTCCGGAAACTGAAGTAAGGTTCGAGATAACCTTCAACGTTTCTTCCTTTTTCTGACCTAATAATATGGTTGTGGCATAAACTGCTAAAAGGTTATAAGCATTGAACTCACCAATAAAATGTGTCCAAACTTCGGTACCATCTATCTGAAGTTTTGTACCATCAAAATGACTTTCCATTACTTTGCAACGAAAATCAGACATTGACCTGAGAGCATAAGTTTTGGTTAAAGCCTTGGTATTTTGTACCATAATTTTACCATTGCGGTCATCTATATTGGTTAAGGCAAATGCATTGGAAGGTAAACCATCGAAAAACTGCTTCTTAGCCTTTATATATTCATTGAATGTCTTATGAAAATCAAGATGATCGAGCGTTATATTGGAAAATATTCCCCCTGCGAAATGCAAGCCGGCAATACGGTGTTGTACCACTGAGTGCGAGCTAACTTCCATGAAGCAGTATTCACAACCTTCCGCAACCATTTCATGCATCAATTGATTTAGTTGAATGGAATCAGGCGTGGTATGGCTAGCCTCCGTTTCACGTTCATTCACATAGTTTTTTACAGTCGAGATCAAACCTGCCTTATACCCTAGTTCCCTGAACATACGGTACAAAAGGGTAACAGTGGTAGTTTTACCATTGGTGCCAGTTATACCCACTAATTTCAACTTCGATGACGGATAATCGAAGAATGCTGAAGCAAGATGTCCCAATGCAAAAGATGCATCGGCTACTTTAATAAAGGTCACAGCAGAAGGTGCATCAGAAGGAATTTCTTCACAAACTACTGCTACAGCGCCTTTTTCAATAGCCATAGAAATAAACTTATGACCATCGGTCTGTGTTCCGCGGGTAGCAATAAACAAACTGCCAGGCACTACCTTACGCGAATCAAAACAAAGTTCGTTTATGGTAATATTTTCATTACCAATTATCTGCTTTGGTTTGATCGAGCCCAATATGTCTTTTAAAGAATTCATCCTAAACTCATTTCTAAAATTATAGTATCACCTGCATGTATCCGTGTGCCGGAAGCAATGGACTGACTTGTCACTTTCCCACGTCCCCGAACCACCACGTGTAAACCTGCATTCTCAAGCAAAAACATTGCATCTCGAAGTCCCATATCTACTACATTAGGTACCAAGTTACTAATAGTGTGCCTGTTATTATATTCTATATGGTTGTCCATTTTTACAGTCGAGACCCATTCGGATTTAGCGTTGTTTTCTTCAACCTTGATATCAAGTTTATCAAACAAATAATCTAGGTCCTTTTTCAAACCGGTTTTAGAATACGGCATATCAACCATATTCCTAATAGGTTGCAAAACGGGTTGCATATCGAGACCAGTCGCATAAACCTTGTCGGCAATTTCCTTAAATACAGGACCCGCAACCAGATTACCATAATAAACACTGTTCGACGGTGAGTTTACTACAACAATACAACTGTACTTGGGATCATCGGCAGGAAAATAACCTACAAACGAAGCCTGGTAACTCACGCCCTGTTCGCTTTTATACCCTGCATTTTTTTTGGCGATCTGGGCAGTACCAGTTTTACCTGCAATTTTATAAGAATCGTTTTTTAAGTTTTTGGCAGTTCCAGTCTCAACCACCCCCTCGAGCATTTCCTTTACCTTTTGGAGCGTAGAGCTTGAACAAATGGATGACTTAATTACTTTGGTATCAAATTTCTTTTTCGTTTTTCCATGAAATAAAACTGCTTTTACAAACTTTGGTTTCACCATTTCACCATCATTAGCAATGGCATTATAAAGCGTAAGGATATGAATAGGTGCCAGCTTAACTTCATAACCAACAGACATCCAAGGCAGAGTTATGCCAGACCATTGTTTATCGCCCGGATATTTGATTTCTGGAGTCCCTTCTCCACGAATTTCCAAATCCAGTTTCTGGTTTAGCTTCATGCCATATAAACGATCAACAAATTGTCGCTCCTTTCCTGTGTAATACTTTGTTATGATAGTTGAAATACCCATGTTTGAGGAATATTCGAAAGCCTGTTTGACGGTTATTTTACCCAATCCCTTCTCGCCACTATCTTTAAGCTTTATGCCATAATAAGTAGCTGTACCTTCTTTGGTATCAACAGTATCTTCCAAATGAATATAGCCATCTTCTAATGCAGCAATCATTGAAGCCAACTTAAATGTTGAACCGGGCTCAGTACTTTCGCCAATAGCATAATTGTAAGATTCACGGTAGTGACCATAGGCGTCTTTTTCAAGGTTAGCAATAGCCTTTATTTCACCGGTCTTGACCTCCATTAATATAGCGCAACCGTGATGTGCATTATGTAGTTCCAATTGTTTGCGCAAAGCACTTTCCGCAACGTCCTGTATATTCACATCAATGCATGAAACAACATCATATCCATCCTGGGGCTCAACTTCGTTCTCGTCATTCACAGGCATCCATACTCCTCCTGAAAGACGCTGCATCAAACGCACCCCTTTTACTCCACGTAAATCCCTGTCGAATGCGCCTTCGATGCCTACCATGTTTCCCGCCTCACTCTTACTGAGATAGCCAATAGTTCGTAATGCAAGAGTTCTGTGAGGTAAAACACGGTTGCTTTCCTGCATGGCAATCATTCCGCTTTCGTTTTGGCCAAGGCGAAATAAGGGAAAAACCTTTATTCGTTTTAGTTGATTAAAGTCAGCACCTCGCCTAACCAGATGAAAACGCTTTCCTTCGGTGTAGGCTTGAAGCAACTCCTGTTTATAAGTAGCTTTAGGCTTATCAGCAAATAATTTTGACAAACAAAGAGCAAGGGAATCAAGATTATTATAAAAATTATTCTTTGTTAACCCTTTGGCACGCATGTCCATGCGAATTTCGTAAAACGGAATGCTACTTGCCAGTAACCGTCCATCTGAGGCAAGAATATCACCACGATTAGGTTCGATTGTAATTTGGTTCAATGAGATGGCTTTGGCCTTTTCACGATAGGTATTCCCCTGAACAAATTGGATCATAATAATCCGGGAAATAACTACCAGTCCTAAAACCAGGAAGCAAAAGTAAACAAGCCCTACCCTAAATAATATTTCTTTTTTTATAGACACTCTGTTAATTCAAAATTTATATCTAAAGTTCTCATTATCTTTTTACTCATTACCGCGTCACTTTGTCACTTTGTTACCTTTTAATCTTAATCGGCGGTTTTACAGACTCTTTAAGATCTAATTGGTTTTCTTCTATCATTTTTACCACTTCAGATTGTTTGCTAATGAACATTAGTTCAGAAGCAGTTGTAATTGATTCGGCACGTAAATCTTTAACCTCGAACTGTAAGTTGGTTAATTCACGAATTACCTTCTCCGCATGGTAACGATTCCCGATATAAATGATAGCCATGAAACTAAGAAAAAGAACAAAAGGCAACTGCCTGACGATAGCCTTCCGCGTAAGTATACTGCCGTCAATCAGTTCCTTGAATGATGCTTTTTTGTGCTCCGATCGCTCAACCTTCGGATCAATAAATTCTATGTCTTTTTCCTTTGTCATTGTTCTATTCTTTCAGCAATTCTCATCTTTGCACTACGGGCACGGCTGTTGCTGGCTATTTCTTTATCTGATGGAGTGATTACCCTGTTGTTCAGAGGCCTAAACGGCGCAATAGGATTTCCGAAGAAGTCTTTGATCACTTTACCTTCGAAATTTCCAGTTCTAATAAAATTTTTTACAATTCTGTCTTCAAGCGAATGGTAGGTAATGACCACCAAACGTCCACCGGATTTAATTAATTCTATGCATTGGTTAAGCAAGGCTTTGAGCGCTTCAAGCTCACGGTTTACTTCTATCCGCAAAGCCTGATAAACCTTAGCCAGGTATTTATTTTCAGTCCCACTAAAGATGCAAGGCCTGATAGCTTCAATAAATTGATTGCTTGTTGAGAAATCTGTGCTGCCCCGTTGCGATATTATAGTAAACGCCAGACGTCTGGCGTTTACAACCTCCCCATATTCTTTAAAAACATAGCAGAGTTGCTCTTCTGTATATTGGTTCAAAACATCGCGTGCCGTTAATTTTGCCTCTGGATTCATCCGCATGTCGAGCGGTGAGTTACCCTGGAAGGTAAACCCTCTTTCAGCAGTATCGAAATGATGCGACGAAACTCCAAGGTCGGCTAATAACCCATCGATCAGTTCAATGTTGTAATATCTTATAAAATTTTTTAAGAACCTGAAATTTGCTTTGCACAGAAAAAACCTGTCATCATTTAGTATGTTTATGCTGGCATCAGGGTCCTGATCAAAAGCCAATAATTTGCCTGCCTTTAATTGCCTGAGTATTTCACTTGAATGCCCGCCCCCTCCGAAAGTGACATCAACATAAACCCCACCGGGCCGGATATTCAACCCTTCTATGCTTTCGTGCAATAAAACCGGTGTATGATATGTTGTCATTCCGTCAGTTTATTGATATTTCCTCCTAAAATTTTACTGGCCAAATTGCCAAAATCCTCAATTTGTTCACTTGTCTTGTCATACAGGTCTTTCGCCCATATTTCAATTTTTCCGAGTTGGCCGGCCAAAACCACTTCTTTCTCCTTATCAATGCCAACAAGGTTTAGCAAGCGCGTTGGGATCAAAAACCGATTGCTGGCATCGAGTTCGGCCTCCGCAGTATCTTTAAAAAATTCCCTCAGGAACTGATTATGTTCCTTATTGTAAGGATTAATATTTTGACGGATTAACTGGTTTTGGCGTTCCCATTCGTCCATCGGATAAAGTACAAGGCACTTTTCATAAATATCTTTTTTAATGACATATTTATCCTGTGCAGCCTGAGGCATCTGCTTCTTGAATGCAGCCGGCAGCATGATGCGTCCCTTTGCATCAACCTTACAGGTGAAGTCTCCAATGAAAATTGTCATATATTACTATTTATGAATGCGATGTAAAAATACATAATTTTTTACCACTTGCTACCACTTTTTCCCACTTTTTACCACATTGTTAATATCTTTTTATACATACAGGCCAAATTTGACTGTTTAGAAACGAATCAAAATCAAGCTGAATGTCGCCTACAAGTTAAAAAATGATTTTTTTAAGTTAAATGGGACTTTAAACCAAAATTTCAAAGGCGATGGATGGAAAGTGTTATTCGAAAGAAAGTATCCTATTTTAAAAGTTATGTTTTAACTTGAGAATAACGATTTACAAAAAACTTATTAATTGATTGTAATATAGTTATGATTTAAATAAAGGATTGATTTGCACAATCATCAAATATTGGGGGCCATTAACTGACTTGAATAGAAAGGACGGTTTTGCAAGGCTTTTTCGGGTGTAGTTATTTCAGAACATTACAATCAGTTCAGCCATTGGGAAATTAATTAAAAAAACTTTACTTTTAAGGTTGGATATTGCTATTCTTAAAATTAAGAAATATCAAAAGTATTCTCATAACTTCTTAACTTGAATTGGGATATAGTGAAAACATATTAGCGAAATAAATACACTTATGGTGTTTATAAAGTAGTTGGGCGCAAGGTTGAAACTGCTTTTCGATAGATTCGTTCCAATTTGAGAAAATCATGCTTAAAAAAACAAAAACATAATTTTATTTGATTTTGGATAAGGGTAAACTTGTATTGAGGCATCATCTACCAAAAGCAATCTTGTTTAATAATCTAAAAAATGAAATTATGAGAACAACTATTTTTTTAATTGTCTTTACCTTAATTGTCATTTTTGGGTGCAAAAAAGAGAATACAGTAGTTGATAAATATTATCCACAGGCCAACCAAATGGATACCATCATCCAAGTCGGTCTTACCCGAACCTATAAACTTCACGTGCCTGCTTCATATTCTGGAGCCAATAAAACAGCTTTAGTTATTGCCTTGCATGGTTATACAAGTTCGGCGACCGATTTTGAAAACCAAAGCCGATTGGACGACAAAGCTGATGTTGAGGGGTTTATTGTAGCTTATCCGAATGGATTACAATATCCATGGACAACAAGTAATCCACGAGCCTGGAATGCCGGAGGCGAATATGGAGTCTGGACAGGGGGAACCGACGACGTTGGGTTTATTGACCAAATGATTGAGTTAATTTGCAGACATTACACCATAGATAGAAACCGAATTTATGCAACAGGTCATTCAAATGGTTCAATGATGGTTTATCGTTTGGGGTATGATTTATCATGTACAATAGCAGCTATTGCAGCTCATTCAGGCCAGATGATTTATAAGCAAACAAAAGCTCCTGCATGCAAAATTCACATCCTGCATTTGCATGCTTTAGATGATAACGCGGTTCCATATTACGGAGATCTATCACAAAGCATCTTATGGCCAGCGATTGATACAGTGCTTTATCGGTGGGCATTTTGGTCGTCGTGCAACACAAAACCCGACACCATTTTTCACAACTCCGATTATTTGATAAAAGCATGGATATGTTCAGGAGATACTCTTATTAAGTCGTATGTATTGAATAAAGGCGGGCATACATGGTTCACAAAATCAAATTCAGTCATTCAGGCCAACGATGTTATTTGGGAGTTTTTTAAAGCGCATCCTAAGCAGAACTAAACTTATGCAACAGCCTAGATGTTTTAAATAATAGATTCGGATAAAAGTAAATGAGACTTTGATAAAAGCGTTTTTATCTCTGGTAAAGTTGCATGAAGCTATTTCATACTTGTTGATTTTTTGCCTTTTAGGATATTTATATCAAACCAAGCGCGACAAATTGCAAAATGGATTTTTCTTTGGATTGTCAATTATGTTGATTTTTACGGCTCGATTTTTCATTGAATTTGTCAAGTAAAGACAGGTTTCATTAGAGGAATCGATGCAGTTTGATATGGGATATTTGCTAAGTTTACCTTTCGTCGTTTTAGGAATAAGTTTCATGATTATTGGAATTCTAAAGACAAGAAATAATACCCAGCACCCAATCGTGTAGACCGCCCTGTCAGAGGATTATGACAGGGATGGCCTCTCCCACCACCGAACGTAAGGATCTCGTACTCGGCGGTTCATCAGGTATCAGTGCCTTCGCTCTTTACACCAAAAGCACCTTTGTCTTTGTTTAAAACAAGGCTAGCAAACTCGAAGTTTGGACCTCCTTGTTACATTAGGGACAACCTGATGTTCAGCCCTTCACTGGTTCATTGAGTCCTCCGTCTATCTATGACAGCTCGTTTTACCAGCTACTATGGCCTCTGCTGACCTCTCACCTTTGCCAACACATAGACGGCGAGATCTCCCCTGGTAATAGCTTTTCCGTTGTTCATGCTTTAATTGTTTTTTAAGGTATTCACGGTCTCGCTGGTGCTCGGCACCTCCGATGCCTGCGGTCCCGATTATGAGGTTTGTTTGTATAATTTTTATTTGGAAATAGTTGTCTGAATAGTTAACTTTGTGCGATGGATTTTGAACGTAAAGTACTAGCATATAAAAGATATTTCCTTGACTTTTATGAGAAGCAGCCTGATAATGTTCAAGCCAAAATTGAGTGGACATTAAAGTTGATTCAGATAACCCGACAGGTTCCAGATAAGTATTTTAAGCACATGGAAGGGACTAAAGGACTTTATGAAATCCGAGTTGAAGTAGGGAGCAATATTTACCGGATATTCTCATTTTTTGACCATGGAAATTTAGTGGTTTTGGGTAATGCCTTTATGAAAAAAACGCAAAAAACACCAAAACAGGAAATAAAAAAGGCACTTAAAATAATGGAGGATTACAACAATGAAAAAGGCAGAAAATAAAAGCATTACATCATTAGATGAGATTATTAATAATAAATACGGTAAACGGGGAGCTCCTAAACGTGAAAAATGGGAACAGGAGTTTGAATCATTTAAACTTGGAGTTTTATTAGAAGAAGCCAGAGTAAAACTTGGCATGACTCAAGAAGAACTTGCAGAAAAATGTGGAACAAATAAATCGTATATCTCTCGAATTGAGAATAATTCATCTGATATTCGACTATCGACTCTGATGAAAATTATTCAGCAAGGATTGGGGGGGCATCTAAAACTAACCTTGCAAATAAAATAAAAATTGCACAGGCGGTAATCGAGGTACTTTAATCTCCTTTACACTATTTTTTTTTATTTTTAGCCACCTTAATTAAAACCGATATTATGGATATTACTGTCGCTGATGAAAAATTTCTTGACATTGAAAAAGCCATCCGGCAGAAAAATGCCAATCTGCTTAAGATTTTACCCAAATTTTTAATTAGTTATGTTAAACGTATTGCTCACCAGGACGATTTAAATGATCTGGTTAATAATCACAGGGAAGAATATGGATTGACTTTCGTAAAAAGTATGCTGCATGACCTTGGAACACATTGCGATGTGTTTGAAGTGGAAAATATACCTGAATCAGGACGCTTTATATTTGCAAGTAACCATCCTTTAGGAGGTTTGGACGGCATGGTCTTTATGGATATTGTGGGCAGAGTGCATCCAAACCTAAAATTTATTGTCAACGACCTATTGCTGAATATCAAAAACCTGGAGCCAGTATTTATTCCAGTGAACAAACACGGACGGCAATCCATTGAATATGCAAGATTAATAGAAGACGCATACGCATCGGATATACAAATTTTATATTTCCCTGCCGGCCTATGTTCGCGGAAAACCAAAGGACAGATTATCGATTTACCATGGCATAAAAGTTTTATTGCTAAGGCAGTACAATATAAACGCGACATTATACCGGCTTACTTTGAGGGAAGCAATACTAATTTCTTCTATAACTTGGCAAATCTCAGGAAATCGCTGGGTATAAAGGCCAACGTTGAAATGTTGTATTTAGTAAATGAAATGTATAAACAACGCGGAAAACCAATTAAGTTAACATTCGGAAAACCAATCCCCTACACTACCTTCGACCAATCAAAATCAACGACAGAGTGGGCCGCTTATGTGAGAGATGTGATTTATTCGATGAAGAAATAACTTTATCAAAAAACGTCTCGACTTAATATTCGAAGTGGCTCTGCATTTATTGAACTTCTGTTAGCTGGAGATATACAAAAAAACGCCCCGACTTATCGGAGCGCTAGTGTTATGCTTGTGCGGCAGGGCCGCCAAAGTTCATGGGTATAACCCCTGACCCGAAGCCTTCAACATTTTTTATTTGCCCATGTGTAGCCTCGTACTTAGCAATGTTTTCCTTCAGCGCAAATAACAAACGTTTGGCATGTTCCGGTGTCAGGATAATCCTCGATTTCACTTCTGCCTTTGGTACACCAGGCATAATTCTTACAAAATCTACCACAAATTCCGAAGAGGAATGAGTAATTATAGCAAGGTTACTGTATATTCCCTGGGCTATATCTTCTTTCAGTTCAATATTGATCTGATTGGGATCTTCCTTTTCCTGCATATTATAAAATATTAAAGTTTCTTTAGCCCTCTCCCTATTGGGGAGAGGGTTGGGAGAGGGGCACCCTATTTATCTTCTTCGATCACTTCCTCCTCCTCTAATGATGGCCGCTTAACATTCACCAGCTTTTCGTAGTCTTCCATTGAGCCCACAACCACACGCTGGTATTCGCGACCACCCGTTCCGGCAGGAATGAGGTGACCTACAAGTACATTTTCTTTCAATCCTTCTAAGGTATCGACTTTACCAAAAATAGCAGCCTCATTAAGTACCTTTGTGGTTTCCTGGAACGAAGCAGCCGATAAAAAGCTCTGTGTCTGCAATGCAGCTTTGGTAATACCTTGTAATATTTGGCATGAAGTAGCCGGAACAGCATCACGTGCTTCGATAGATTTAGCATCACGACGTTTAAGCAGTGAGTTATCGTCACGAAGCTTACGGGCCGTAATAATCATCCCAGAACGAAGAGGTGAATCTCCAGCTTCAATTACAACCTTCTTTCCATAGATATAATCG
>Ga0182027_10001311_pt1 | contig 41869 bp, 23 predicted proteins | sample 712E1DmetaG_FD_121300 | JGI IMG/M metagenome (GOLD analysis project Ga0182027, IMG submission 121300) | Permafrost microbial communities from Stordalen Mire, Sweden - 712E1D metaG (Illumina Assembly) | ecosystem: Environmental > Terrestrial > Soil > Wetlands > Permafrost | place: Sweden...
GTTCCTCTTATTAATACGATGGTCGGCGTTGGTGTGTTGTCTCTTGACTTCAGCGGGCCAGGTACGCTGGTTAACATTGCCACATTCATCGTGAACTGCAACGACGCGCAGTTTGACGTGGCATGGACTTTTGCAAACAAAGGTGTTTTCAAAACCGCCAACGGCGCACAATCGATTGCTATGTCTGATGTGACGATTGAAGAAGGTCTGGCAACAGGTAATGGCGGATACATTGCAGGAACGGGACTTACGAGAACTTTTGTCAATGGTGCGCCGCTTAGCATCTATATAGCTGGTGCTGATCCTAAGGTTACAGGCAATGTCTCAATTGCCGGTACAGTACATTGGACTGGCGAAACTCAGAGTACCGCAACCGTCAATGATGAAATTTTTGTGAATGCAAGCTGGCTTTCCAGCCAAACCGCACTGTACGGCTTGTATACAGAACAGATCACTTATTCTGTCACAGCGCTCTGAGAAGTATTTTCTGCACTCGTAATAAAAAGAGGGCATCTGCCCTCTTTTTATTACTATCCCCTTGTAACTCCTTGTCTTTGTTTATATAATTATACTTGCCCTCATTCCTCATGTGCAGTGGAACGCATTTATGCAAAAGTCAAAATACTTTTTATATCTTCTGATCATCATATTTTCCATTATGCAAATGGGCCTCGAATCACCCCCTGCTCCACCAATTCGTGCTGCCCAAGGTCAGGGTACTGTGGGTCTTGATTTTTCGTCAAGCGGAAACAATCAACAGATAGCTCTGTTCATTATAACGTGCAATGATACTCCGGGGGCGTTCGAAGTGAAATTTGAGTTTACAAATGCATGCCAGTTCAAATGTGATAGACATGGTGGAGCAATACCAATGACCGATTTGATCTGGAACCATATTAGCGGGAACCTGGGGACCGGGCTTACTGAACCCGCAGATAACGACGCATTCCACCACCGCACAGCCGGCGGGACAGTGTATGAGTGGATTCCACAGGGAATCGGCCAGAAAACAGAGACCGTTAATTACATTTTGGAACTGAAAGCGACTTGGAGTACGCCCATAAGAATGTTATATGGTTTTTATTATGAAACCATAAATGCTACCGTCATAGCACAGTAAGGAGAAAAAAGAGTATGCCCATCAAAAGAATTGTCGAGGCCGGAATTTGTTCTCTCGTGTTGCTTCTTAGCATTTTCAAATCCAGCCATGCAGGCTATTCCATGTCGCCATTGGTCACTATTCTGGATCTTTCCAGCAAGAATCCAAGTGGAGAAGTCCTTGTCAAATTTGAACAGGGCGACGCCAAGGTACCTCTGGCAGTGGAATTAAAGGTCAAAGGCCGGGAGGTTTCTCTTGACGGTTCCACGGTCGAGTATCCGGACGACAAATCCGCGGACAACTTTGTGGTATATCCCTCGCAGATCGTGCTTCTTCCGGGCGAAAGCCAGCGCGTCCAGATAAAGTGGGTAGGCGAATCAATGCCCAAGAAAGAAATTGCCTATGGCCTTATCTGTGAGCAGGCACCTGTCAAGCTTGGAGACGAGGACAAACCTCGGACCAAGGCAGAAGGAAGGCTTTACATCCTTGTACGGTACGAGGGCATGATCCTGGTTCGTCCTGCCGGAATTAGGCCTAATACTATTGTAGATTCAGCAGGTCCGAAGGTAGACTCAACAGGTAAGACGCATCTTGTTTTCACTCTCAATAACACAGGAACAGCGAGACAGATAATAAAAGGACTGAAATTGCAGGTCACGCCGCTCGACAAAAGCGGCAAGATGATTTTCAGCAAAAGCGTTTCCTACAAGCCTAACGTTCCCGATTCACAGACTAAGCAGAAACTGTATGCAGGTTTCCGCCGACGGCTTGACATGCCTTGGCCGGAAAATGTGTTCGTCGGGCCAGTGAAGGTCACGGCTGAGTTTGAACCGGAGAAATAGGAATTTGGCGTTGACCTGTGCGTCCCCCCTAAATCCCCCGCAGGTGGACTTAAGGGAGAATCTTTTTGAGGGTGGTTCGCAAACCGTTCCAACAATTTCTAATTAACGACCGCCCTGTCCAGAAAATCCCTCTGCGGGGGATCAAGGGGGCGCTTGGATTCTTTCCGTGACAACACGTACCTCTTATGCCCATGTACTTCTGCTTGTTCTTCTTGCCTTTGGATGGACTGCGGCGTTTCCGGACAAACCGCCGGATTTCATGATAAAACATCTTTCCGGTCCCCTTATTTCCGTCGACACCCTGAAGAAGATCATCGTTGTCGAGGAAGATTTCATTGAATACCCTGTCTTCCTCGATTCGGCAGCCCTGGTTCTCGGGTGGACCGGCCAAATACCCCTTGCAAACCTGAGGCTCAACGATTCCATTTCCGTAGAATATCGCAAGTACGCTGACAACAGGAGAATCGCGATACAGGCCGTGCAAAAAACAGCTTCGAGTGACAACAAAGCCCCACCCCCCCCTGAACGAGCACCTAAAGTGCCAATTTACCGTCAACATCCTTCTCCGGAACGAGATACCACACGGCAATTCAAGGTGCCGCAGGCAATTGAGGCAAGCAAGAACGAAATGGAAAGGACGCTTTCAGGCAAGACGCGGGAGCAGCTTTACCGCGAAGTCTTTCATACATCTCCGCCAAAACGACCAAAACAGGTTGAGGCGTCGCTGGTAGTCAATGAAATAACCGACGGCGTCATGGAAATAGACTTTACAGATGATCATTTGGACTTTTCAATGCCGGTGCTGCCCATCATGAGAATCTTATCAGGAATAGCAATTCCGGACCTTTTGAACAAAGTGAAAACTGCCGTCGATTCGACTGGAAGAATCGAGAAGAGTACTCTTGCGGGCATGGGCTTGCAAACCACATTTGATAACGAAACGTATCAGATAAAGATACTGGTTCCGGCAATTTTTCTTCTGAAGCAAGTCCACCAGCTCTCGGGGCTCATGGAAGATCCCTATGCCGTAGAGGCTGTCAAACCCAGTCCTGTATCAGCCTACTGCAATATCCAGGCAGACCAGCAAGTCAACTATTTTCAAAATCTGTCAAGCAATTCCTCCGACGTTCAAAAACTAATGGTTGAAAATGCAAATAAGAATGCGCGTAGACCTATAACTGCCAATTTTGACGGCGCAATGAATGCCAAGGGTGTTGTTTTGGAAGGCATGGCCAACTATCAAGAAGACCTGAAACATCCATTCCAACGCCAGGATGTGCGTGCGGTGTATGATCGCCCACGAGAGGCTTTGAGATTTTCAGCAGGAGACATTCAATACCTGACCGTTGGCTATCTGGCCAATGTTCGCATGGGTGGCGTGTCTGTTTCAAAAGACCTCTCGTTGCAGCCGTACGTGCTTACCTATCCGGTAGGCGAACATGAATTTTATCTCACCAATCCCGCAGAAGCAGAGATCTGGGTCAATGATGTCTTTGTCAGTAAGATGGTGCTTGAGCCTGGAACGCATGACATCCGGGGGTTCCCGTTTTCTACAGGAAGCAACCATGTCAAGATTGTGTTGAATGATTTTTCGGGCCGCAGGGACTCCATAGATTTTTCTTTTGTGTACAACACGACATTACTTGCAAAAGGATTATCCAGATATTCCGTTAGTGCCGGATTTCCCAGTTACATCGTACAGCAACGGTACGTGTACAATGAGGATCAACCGTGCTTTACAGCAGCTTATGAACGCGGCGTTTCCGACAGACTGACCGTGGATCTCTATTCCGAAGCGTTTACTACTGAAACCAATACAATGTCATTTTCAAATACAACAAATAACCTTGCAATCTTCAAGAAGGACTATGCACTATCGCGCTCACGTGATGGAATGATTGGATTTGGGGGGCTTTATGGAATTCCACAGGGTTTTCTGGAACTTAATGCCGCAGGAAGCTATGTAAAAAATCGTGGTCTGGGTTCTGCCGTACGGCTTGGATACACCTATGAAACAAAAGTTTCATACAAAAACTCGGATCGGAGGCAGCCGGATGCATTAAAGCTCTATTCTCCCATAAGTTGGAACACTCAGGTGGAATATCTCAGCTCAAAATTCCTAAAGAGCCCTATTGACTCGCCATACAATTATCTCGAGGCCCTGAAATTGTCCACAAATCTCAACATCCCGCTCGGCGAACGGTTAGTTATCGATGCAGGCAGTATGTACTATATCCGCCGTGACACAACAAACCTGTTTGAAATCATGCTTCGTTTGCAAAAGTCATGGCTCAATAATCTGAGCGCCAGCCTGACATTCCAATACACGTCCGATATCTATGGACATCAAGCCAATCCTCAAGTTCTTGCAAGCGTGCAATGGCTGTTCCGCACAAACAAGAATGAATTCGGTCTGAACGAAACAATCAGCAGGCATCCGCCCGATAACCCGGCGCAAACGGTATCTCAATCACAACCGAATCAGACCACCCAGACCTCCTCGCAACAATGGGATTTCAACACCGGATTCCAATGGAATTATGATAATGCCAAACAGAGTCCGGAAAGGATCTTGGCCTCAGTAAATGGACAGCTCGGACCGCAAAGCAATGACTATGATGCGCTTCTAGGCTATACCGGTAATCAAGGCACTCTCCAACTCACCCAGGACATGTTCCAGCCTGAATACTCAGGCGCGAACTACCTGCAGCATAAGACCGATCTGAGTTTGAGGACTGCATTGGTCTATGCCGGCAATACAGTCTGCCTGTCGCGTCCATTGTATAGCGGCGGATTTGTGATAGTAAATGGAGTAAAGAATCTGAGTGGCGACAAGATCAAGGTAAATCCGTCGGAGCAAGGGTATGACGCCGTCACCAATATCTTTGGCCCGGCGGTGCTTCCGTTGTATTCGCCTTACCAGCTGAAACGAATAAGAATTGAACCGGAAAACCCACCAATGGGGTATGTTAACGAAAAATCATTATTTACGCTCTTTCCGCAATACAAGAGTGGATTCTGCTTGAATATTGGTTCAGAAAAATCCGTGCTAGTGCTAGGCGCCCTGCATGATTTTGACAGCAGCGCATTTGCATATCAGACTATTAGTATCGTCGCTGTTGACGAGAAGAAAGCCGCGACCGTTATGACCTTTACTAATGGCGTAGGCCGTTTCCAGTTCCTTGGCCACGAAAACCAGTCCTACAAGATTATGCCGCCACCGTCCTGGGATCGGCTGCCCATAACGTTCAAAATTCCGAAGAACACTTCCGGCTTTCATCATACTGGAGTAATAACCTTTGTCAAATTATCAAGCACGGCAAACGCCGATAGCGGCAAGGCAGACACGGCAAAGCAGGACACAGTCAGGCCGAGTGCCGCAAAGACCGACTCCACAAAGACCTTGAACATGAATGATACTACCAGTAAAGGTCCATGGATCTCCGTACTGGGTTCCATTGCCTCCCAGAAGGGCAAAACGCTTGCTTCAACTTCACTTATTGTCAGTTACCTTGATTCCGACCCGACGCCGCCCTCAAATACCATATATTATCCCAAATCCATCACCAATGAACATGGTTTGTTCCAGTTTGTGTGCCGCAAATCCGGAAATTATAAGATCACTGTCGCGGACGGCGCCGACAAGAACGCCGGCGTGTCCTTTTACGTTCCTTCGGGGACCAAAGGATCATTCAACATCGGCAATCTGCGCGTGAAATAGCAACACCTTGTGCAAGTAAATTCATACTGCTACAATATGTCGTCTCGAGTCGAGGATTAAGTTACTTATATAACATTCATAAGAATATTCATTTACAATTAATGTTGACTCCAAAAATTTCCGATAATATAATTGAGAAAGACTTTGCAAAGGCTATCTGTGGAATAAGTATGACCGATAGACGCCATATCTTAACCGCTCGGTTGTGAAACCACCTATGAAAAACAAATTCAACGCCATGACGATCATTGCCATGTCCGCCGCCGGGCTCTTTTTCATGTCCGGATGTGTAAAACGGATGCCTGCCGCCACGACGAATGACAAAGAAACCGTGGTAAGCAAGGACGAATTCGTCAAGAAATTTTCCGGCCAGAACATGGCTGTCGCAAAGCAGCATGCGGTTGCGCGAGCCCCTGTCCTGCTTCCGGGCGACGAAATCTCGATCGGCATCTACGACAAACTCCCCGTGTCACAGGACAAGCGCCTTGAAATGAAGCGCATCGGCGACGATGGCGCCATATTCATTCTTCCGGCAAAGGAAATTTTTATCGGCGGCCTCACCATTACCGAAGCGGAAAAAACAATTGAAAAAAAGCTTTCTGAATTCATCGTGTCACCGTTCTGCGAAATCAGCATAACGAAACGCGCATTTGAACCGAGGGTTTATGTGTTCGGTGAAGTCGGAAAAAACGGCGTTGAACCCTTGAAAGAAGGCGACCGGCTCCTCGACGCCCTGTCGAACGCCAACGGCTGCGGGTCAAACGCGTACCGCCGCTCGATAAAGATCATTAGGATCAACGAACAGACAGTTTCCATGATATCAATCAATCTTTATGACATCATGAACCAGGGAAAAGTCGACAAGAACATACTCATGCAAGACCAGGACATCGTATTTGTTCCACGGAGGTTTTACACCAATTTCCAGGAAATCATGCAGATCGTTTCACAGCTCGTTCCATGGTACTATTTCGTGAAAAACTACACATTCTAACAACAGGTCTGAGCTATGCCCCAATACGACTTTCAAATCACCGACTATGAGCGTATCTTCAGAAAACGTTATAGGATCGTCCTTCTGACGGTTTTCTGCGGCGTGTTGTTCAGCGTTATGTTCGCACGCATGAAAGTTCCCATGTTTACTGCTATGTCAACGGTCAAGGTCGAACGCAACAGCATGATCGGGCTCGGAATGGAGAACATCATCTATGACACCTGGGATAACATCGAAACCCAGGCAACGGTGGTAACCAGTTTTCCCGTGCTTTTGCGTGCGGCAAAACGGCTTTCGTACATTCCCGCGACCGCGTCCGAAGACACCCTTCCTTCCGACGAAAAAACTCTTGGCGTTTTGGAATCCATACGGTCTAAAATCAGGACCTCCGCGACGACAGGTTCCAATATCATCAAGATCACGGTCACGTCGAACAAGCGCGAAGAAGCGCGAGACATCGCAAATAACATCGCCTTCGCCTACAAGGAATTCTCCCTCAAGCAGAAAAAGGCATCGGCATCAAAGACCAAGGATTTCGTCAATCAGCAGCTTGGGGTATGTAAAGGCGAGCTATCGGACGCGGAACATAACATAGAATTATTCGAAGAAGGCCAGAAAATTCCATCCATAGACGCCAATTCGAATCGCATCATCATGCAGTCCACCAAGCTTGAGGAAGACCTGCTCGCTATTGACAATGCAGCAAACATCATCAGGCTCCAGCAGATGAAAGTCAAGCACCCCCTCAGCCAGAAACCGTCTGAAAACCGTGAAAAAACAGATTCGTTGCCACGCGGCCTCGATTCAATGGCGTTTTCCGGCAATGCTATGGGATGGGTGTCTGAATTTACAGACCAGGACCCTGGGTTACAGCAACTCAACAGTCGCCTTCTCCAATTGCAACTCCAGCATGACGATGTCCTTTCCTACTATAAGAAAGACCATCCGAACGTGCGCGACATCGAAAACAAGATAAGGGAAACGTCCGGTCAGATGGTGGAGCAGTACCAGAAAAAGCTTGTTGACCTTGACTCAAAGAAACAGAAGCTCGTGGAACAGAAGACCGAAATCGACCGGCAATTGCAGCTTGTTCCCATGAATCAGATGAGCTATGCGAGGCTGGTAAGAAATCTTAAGGTAAAGGAAGAACTCTATACCGAGCTCTCGAAAAAACTCCAGGAATCCATGATCGCCGAAGCCGGCGTAGTCGACGAAGTTACCTTAATGTCCATGGCGACGCTTCCGGCTAATCCCATGAACCAGGACATAATCCGGGTTGTGTTTATCGGTATTTTGCTCGGATTTATTTTCGGCGTCATTTTCGCGGTGCTGCGCGAAATGTTCGATACCTCCATCGGCACCATCGAAGATGTTGAGCACACACTCAAGATTGCGGTGCTTGCCGTGATACCTCATATCAGGGGAGAGGAACAGAAGAAAAAGAAAAAAGACAATGCTCCGGTTTCGCCTCCGGCGTATTTCAAAACCTTTCTCGTCACGCATTTCAACCCCAAAGACCCGTCTGCCGAAGCCTACCGGATTCTTCGCACCAATATCGGATATCTCTCGTTCAACAAACCGCTCCAGACTATTCTCGTGACCTCCGCGGCGATGCAGGAAGGCAAAAGCACAACCATTTCGAACCTGGCCGTCGCATTTGCCCAGCAGGGAAAGAACCTGCTGCTCCTGGAATGCAACCTCCGCAGACCGTCGTTACAACGAAGTTTCGGCATCGACCACAATCCGGGAGTTTCGGACATTCTCATCGGCAAGATCCCCTGGCGCGAATGCGTTATGACGGTCACAGACCTTGCGCTCGGCAAATTCGGCATGGAGGATATCCTCAAAGTACCGGGCCTTGACAAATTCAACTTCATTCCCTATGGCCATCGACCGCCGAACCCCACGGAATTATTATCCTCTCCGAAAATGGACGCCCTGCTGCGCGAAGTCCGCGACTATTTCGACGTGATTCTTGTCGACGGTCCGCCAATCTTGCCGGTCGCGGATTCGATCGTCCTTTCCACAAAGGTCGACGGCGTTATCCTGGTTTACAAAGTCGGCAAGACGCCGAGGAATTCACTTCGGCTCGGGAAAGAACGCCTTGAGACCGTACATGCGAATATCCTTGGCATTGCGCTCAACGATATCCGCCCGGAAATCACCGGAGCTTCCTATTCCTCATACATATACCGGTACGCAAAGGAAACCGCGAAGCCTGGCGCCGGAAGCCGACGCTGGTACAGGCCTTTCGGCTCAAAGTCCAAGGTAGAACACTCCTAATATGGGGTTATGAGCATGCGGTTTGTTTTTCTGATCCTTGCTGTCGCAGGGATGTTCGTCCTCACCTATCTCACTATCGGGAAAGAAATGGACACCGTGGTCCTCGGGGTGGCCATGGTCCTCATCTTTCTCATTTGTTTCTTCAGCGTCAAGATATCGCTTGCAATCCTTATTTTTTCCATGCTGCTTTCGCCGGAAATCATCGTCGGCGCGACAACGGAACGAGCCGTCACTGCCCGGATGGAAGACATTCTCCTTTTTACCATGACAATGAGCTGGATGATCCGCATGGCGATTTTCAAGGATCTCGGATTCATGCTCAAAACACCTCTCAACAGGCCGATGATTATCTACAGCGCTATTGCCGTTTTATCAACAAGCCTCGGCGCTCTGAGGGGCAACGTTCCTCCGGCTTCCGGTTTTTTCTTCACCTTGAAAATCATAGAATATTTCTTCCTTTTCAACGTGATTATTAATAATGTCCAGACCGAAAAGGAGGTGGAGAACCTGCTCAACATGCTGTTGATCGTAAGCGGCATCATCTGCCTGTACGGGCTCGTCATGGCAGGCACGGGCGGAAATGTGTCCGCGCCTTTTGAGGTCGGCCGAAGCGAACGCAACACGCTTTCCGGATACCTTGTGCTCATGGGTTCCGTGGCTGCAGGCGTGCTCATGAGCACGACAAGCAAGCTTGAGCGGACGTTACTGTCTTTTCTTGTAGGATTTATCATCATAGTCCTTTTGTTTTCGATTTCCAGAAGCGGCTGGCTCGCTGCAATTGTTTCCATCATAGTGCTTTTCATGTGTTCCAAACAAAAGAATATTTACTTTTTGATACTCGCGATCCTGTTGTTCACCCTCGCCTTTTTTCTTCCCAGTGTTGTTCATGAAAGATTTGATTTTACCTTTAATCAATATTCACAATGGCGGCCGCAATTTGAATTGTTCGGCATACGATTCGACACATCCACCTCGGACCGTATTTTCGGCGCCCAGGCTGTGTTCCGGCAATTTTCAAGCCATGCGCTCTTGGGCTATGGCCTTACCGGTTATTATTTCATCGATGGCCAGTTTTTCCGGACACTTGCCGAGCTTGGCGTTTTGGGCCTCGGCGCATTCATCTGGCTCCTTGCCGCCGTGCATGGAGCGATCCGAAAAACAATGAAACAGGAAACCAGCTATCCTCGAATCCGGGGAATGACCATCGGTTTTTACGCAGGTTTCTGGGGACTTATAGCACACGCCTTTACGGCAAACACATTCATGATCGTGAGGATTTCAGAACCATTTTGGTGCCTTGCCGGGCTGGTTGTCATCATGCTGTCCATCAATAAGACCAATCTTGAAACGCAACTCAAGCTTTCCGCCGCGGTGTAATGATATACTATTCTTATGATATTTAAAGGAGTGGAATCATGGTAGCAACAACGTACAAAGTCAAACGGGCACAGGTAGGCCAGATTGATTCGATTGAAGTCAACGGGCCTTTTAATTTCTCCGATCCGCTGATTTATTCGATCGCCGTGCAGATTCTTGAGGAAGGAAAGCCGGCGCTTGCTTTTGATCTGGCGAAGGTTACGTACATGACGTCGCCGGGAATAGCAAGCATTGTTAAGGTGCTTAAGCGAGTCCAGGCGGCAAACGCTCTACTCTATATCAACGGAGCAACGCCGGACATGGTAGACCTGTTCAGGTTGGCGGCTGTTGACAAATTTATCAGGTTCCTGTGAACCTTGAGAGTCATTTCTTGTCCTTGTAGCTTCCTTTTTCAACGTCATGCGGATTTCCCGTTTCAGGAACCGTTGATTTCATGAGACGGCTGCTTGTGACGTGTGAATATCCGCCCATCGCCGGAGGGCAGGGATCGTATTTCAAGAACCTGTGGTCGGGTCTCGATCCGGAACAAAACCTCATTCTTGTTCCGTTCACGAGTGACAGAAACCGGCAAGAAGATTTACAATCGCATTTTGCTTTTATGCGAATCCCTGCCGGTGAACAATGGTTCCAGCGGTTTGTTCGAATTTTCCTTGTGTTTATCGCAATGCTCAGATACTCCATTTCATTCCGGCCGCGGGAAATACATGCGGGTCAGCTCATTGCCGGAGGCTTTTGCTCTTTTCTGATTCGCATCATGCTCGGCATTCCGTACTGCGTCCATTGCCACGGCGCAGATCTGCTTGAATTTTCCAGGTACCGCCTCGCGCGGCCGGCAATCAAGGCGATTTTATCAAATAGCAGGCGCATCATAACCAATAGCAATTACACCGCCCGGCTCATCAGGGAACGCTATAATCCTTCGGTCCCGGTCGCAATTGTCGCTCCTTGCGCCGAAGATCGCTTTTTCTCCTATGACCCGACCGTGATGGAAAGGCTCGGCAAACGATTTCCTCTGAAAAACAAGAAGGTCATGCTTACGGTAGGAAGGCTTGTAGAACGAAAAGGGCACGATGTCGTACTACGGTCTCTGCCGAAACTCCAAAAGATTCATTCTAACATTCATTACCTTGTCGCCGGCGAGGGGCCGTTTCGCCTGAATCTCGAAATTCTCGCCCGGAAACTCGGAGTCATTGACAATGTGACGTTCTGCGGCCTGGTGAAACCCGAAGAATTGCCTGCCCTGTATCACTGTGCGACCATTTTCGTCATGGTCCCCCGCCTGATCGCGGAAAAAGGCGATGTCGAAGGATTCGGCATCGTTTACCTTGAGGCAAACGCAACCGGCCTTCCTGTCGTCGCCTCACGCAGCGGCGGGATACCGGACGCGGTTGAGCATGAAACAAATGGACTGCTTGTCAACGATCCGACGGACGTAGACGAAGTGACGGCCGTGCTTGACCGACTCCTTTCGGATGAAAACCTCAGGCTTGGGCTTGCAAAAAACTCCGTCGGTTGGGCGCGAAAGTTTTCACGTAGTGCGCAACGAAGAATCTGGCAGGACGCTGTCAGGTGACGTCATGAATAAACAGGGACCTTTGAAAATCCTGCATATCATTACTCGTCTTGATTCCGGCGGGTCAGCCGAGAACACCCTGCTCACCGCGATCGGCATGTCGCGCAAGGGATTCAAAACCGAAATCGTCAGCGGCCACAGCGACATACCTGCCAGCATGAACGAAAAATGCGCTCTGGAAAGCGGCGTCTTGATCACCCGGATGAGGTGTCTTGTCCGCAGCCCTTCGCTTGTCAATGACCTTGTGGCGGTCTGGCGGTTGTTTTGGATCATACGAAAAGGCAGATACGACATTGTCCATACCCATACGTCAAAGGCGGGCATCGTCGGAAGGATCGCCGCCAAATGCGCAAACGCCCGGTGTATCGTTCACACTCCGCACGGCCATATTTTTTACGGGTACTTTTCCTCCCTGGTTACCGATATTTTCGTCTATGTCGAGCGATTCACGGGGTTATTTACAGACGCGCATATAACGCTGACGCATGCGGAAAAGCGCGATTATTGTTTGCGGAACATTGGGACCCCGCAACGAATGTTCCCGATCTATAGCGGCATCGATCTCGATCCCTATCTCCATCCGCAGCGCACTTTGCCCGAAATGCGGAAAACCCTGGGACTCAATGAATCGCATTTCGTGGCAGGGACGGTCGCGCGGCTTGACCCCATAAAAAACCATCACCTTATTGTGTCCGCGGCCCTACGCATGAAAAATGATTTCACAAACGTCCGGTTTGTTTTCGTAGGAGACGGGGAACTCCGCGACGAGCTCGAAGCGCGTATCGCCGAGCACGGCATGTCCGACCGCTTCCGTTTCACGGGCTGGAGAAACGATGTTCCGGACCTACTTGCCGCATTTGATATATTTATAATGTGTTCGAGAAACGAGGGCATGGGACGCGCGTTTGTCGAGGCCCAAGCCGCCGGAGTTCCGGTGATCGGCACCAGGGTCGGCGGAATCGCCGAAGTACTCGACGAAGGAAAGACCGGCTACCTCGTTGACCCGGACAATGCGAACGAACTTGCGGAAAAGATTGAAGTCTTGTACCGCCAGCAAGGCCACCGGAATGCGCTTTCGGACGCGTGCAGGAAATGGGTGTACCCGAAATTCAGCGCCGACCTGATGGTTGACGAGATTGAATCGGTATACCGAACAGCGCTGGGAGAAGTACCGCTATGAGGATCGCGATTCATCAGCCGCAGTACATGCCGTGGCTCGGCTATGTGCACAAGATGGCGAGCGTCGACTGTTTCGTGTTCCTCAACGACGTGCAGTTCAAGAAAAACGAATGGCAGCACCGCAACCGTATTAGGAATGTAGAAGGATGGCAATGGCTGAGCGTGCCGACCACCTACAAGTTCCCCCAAAAGATCAACGAAGTAGAGATTGATTTCGGCCAGAACTGGCAGAGAAGCCATCTGCATTCCCTTGAAGCCTGTTACGGCGCCACGCCGTTTTACAAACAGTATGTTCCCCTATTTGCCGAACTTCTCTGTGTCCCCTGCAGCACCATCGACAGACTCAACATGGATTCCGTGAGGCTCATCGCCGGAATCATGGGGATCAAGACTGAAATCTTCAAGTCCTCTGATTACCCTTTTAAGGGCGAATCAACGGAACGACTCGTGGAAATATGTAAGCATTTTCGGGCAAGCACCTATCTGGCAGGCGCGGGCGGGCACGACTATATGGACCTGGAGCTGTTCAAGAAAGCGGGGATATCCGTTGAATTCCAGGATTTTCATTCTCCTGTATACCCCCAGCATTGGGCGAAATCCTCTGAGGATTTCGTTCCCGGACTTTCGGCTATTGACTTGATCTTCAATTGCGGGCCGGAAAGTTTTAAGATATTAATGGGGAAAAAAGAATTACAATGAATTACCATGCATTGGCCGGGATGCGGCATAAATGATTATCCCTCACTCCAAGCCTTTTCTCGGGACCGCCGAGGCAAACGCTCTCAGCCGCGTCCTTGCGTCAGGTCAGCTTGCGCAAGGTCCGGAAATACGTGGCCTGGAACGAGAGATGCGCACCGTTGCGGGCCAACGATTCGGCATAGCGGTCTCGTCAGGAACAGCTGCGCTTTACCTCGCGCTTCGTTCGCTTGATGTCAAGCAAGGTGATTCCGTGGTCATTCCTTCCTACGTCTGCACAGCGCTTCTTAACGCCGTTTTGATGGCCGGGGCCTCCCCGTGCCTTTCCGACGTGGATCCGGTCACGGGCGAAATGACGGTAGACACTGCGAAAAAAGCTCTGCGCAAAAACACGAAAGCTGCAATTGTCCCCCATCTTTTTGGCGTTCCGGCCGATGCACATTCAATAGAAAGGCAACTTGGCGTTCCGGTCATCGAAGATTGCGCCCAATGCGTCGGAACGTCTTTGGGCGGAAAAAAGGTCGGTGGCCAGACTTTGATATCGGTTTTTTCCTTTTATGCCACAAAGCTCCTGTGCGCGGGAGAAGGGGGCTTGGTTGCGACCTCTGACCGGCGTATCGCGGACGTCATAACTAACATAAGAGAATACGACAACCGCGAAACCTACGTTCCTGCGTTCAATTTCAAGTTATCCGATGTGCATGCGGCTCTGGCGCGTCAGCAGTTAAAAAGACTTCCTGAAATGGTTGGAAAACGAAGGAAAATCGCTGGAATATACGATGATTCATTAGAAGGCCCGGCATTGCCTGTAAGGCCTTCGGCACAAGGCGAAAATATACGTAGGTCAGTCTATTTCCGATACGTGGTTCGGGCTGCCGGTAACGTAAAGTCGATCATCGGGAAAATGGAAACAAAAGGCATAGCATGCAGAAGGCCCATCTACAAACCCCTGCATCATTACCTGAAAAAAAACGGCTTTCCCGGGACTGACGAAATTTACAAAAAAGCGATTTCAATCCCGATTTATCCTTCGCTTAGTAAAGATCAGATTGAGTATATATGCAAGAATTTTTCAAAAACGATGTCTGATCAGAATAGGAAATAACAATGACACTTGGTCCTAACGACATCATAATTAGAAACCCGAAAATAGCACAGCGAATGTTTGAAGAGCGCATGCTCGTCATCACCGCAAGAGATTCCATGTTGCATCGGTTCAATGAGGCAGGCACATTTATCTGGCAAATTATTGATAAGCCATTATCGACAAAAGAAATCTGCGATTCGCTTGAAACATATTTTAAGGGCTTTGATACAAAAACATCTTTACAGGAAATACTTGATTTTATCAAAGCTCTTGAAAAGAAAGGTCTGGTGACAATACGACCCGATCTCGAATGATAAAAGTTCCTTAGTTTCCTCTCATCCTGGACAAATTTATTACGCCATGAAGTCGCCCTCGCTTGCGCAGCAGGTCAATGTTCGAGCTTCGAGGAACAACATTCCTCTCAGCATGCTCATCGAGCTCACCTATCGCTGTAATCTCACCTGTTATTACTGTTACCAAAAGGAGTTTCCGGAAAAAAAAGAGCTTTCGAAAAGAAAATGGTTTGACATACTCAAACAGCTTGCGGACTGCGGAACGCTGTACCTTACTTTTTCAGGCGGCGAGCCGTTTGCGCGCGAGGATTTTCTCGATATTGTCGAGCATGCATGCAAACTTGATTTCGGCGTGAGCATCATCACAAACGGCACGCTTCTAACACGGGAAAAGGTAACGAAACTTGCTTCTCTTGGAATAATGGACATCGGGATCAGTTTTCATTCCGCACAAGCCGCACTCCACGATAGGCTCTGCGGAAAAACAGGGAGCTTCAAGAAAGCCTACAAAAACCTCCGCCTGTGTCGCAGAGCGGGGATACGAACCATGATAAAGCATTCAATATCGTCGGAAAACTTTGGCGAATTCATTGCGTTGCAGGAATTAGCGGACGAAGCCGACAGCCTTTTCGAATGCGATTGTTTCGTGCTACCGCACGAAAAAGGCACTGTCTCGCCTTTCAGCCTTTCTGTGGACCAGTATGGTTTGTTTCTAAAAGAAATGAAGGCAGCCGCGTTTTCATGCTTTAGCAAAAATGATATTGATGCCCGGCTTCATTGTGATGCCGGGCGCAGCGCTGCGGGCATCTCGCCATCAGGGGATGTCGTAGCGTGTATCCAACTGCCGATCGTCTTCGGCCGCCTCAATGAATTTCCGTTTCAAACGGTCTGGAATTCACCCCAGGCAAAACAATTCAGGAAACAGGAAAAAAGCCTGGCATCAACCTGTATTGCCTGTCCGATAAAACCGTTCTGTTCCAGATGCCACGGCATCGCGTACCTTGAATCAGGGAAGTGGCAAGGCAAAACGTCAAGCTTGTGCAATCATGCCCTTGCCGTAAAAAAGTCATCAGGGTATTGAAACCGGGTTTACAAACATGGTACCATCAACTAGGAATATCCGAAACTAAATTGGCACAACGTCATCCCGAAAGCCCAGGGAACATGAAATCCGTCAGCGTTTCCTCCATAATTGCCGGTATCTCCGCCCCGGCGGATTACTATTCGGAAAAGGGCGAGCTGCTTGTGTCACGCGGCGTCATCATATCTCAGAACCATCTTGACACATTCCAACGTCGCAACATTTTTGAAGTCTTCATACGGCCCTCGACTGAAGAAGAGGAAATAAGCCATCTTCTCACAAAGGAGTTTAAGACTCTCGAAGATGTGGACATCGACGAACATCTTGCGCCCCAGAAACGTCCCGTCAAGAATCAAAAATCCTTGGCTCGAGAAAGTCTGCTCAATCTCCTGCAGAGCGAACGCGCCCAGCAGCTTGACAAGCAACTTGGAAAAACGCCGGACAGGCCCGTGGGCCCAGCGCTCAAAAACAAGGCCACACAGCTTTCGGTCCAAGACAGGACCGAAGATTACAAAACAGGCATTACCAGCTCCTATGACCTTGCCCTCAAGGAAGTGAAAGACATCCTCGACTCTCTTGCGGCAGGAGCCAATACCGACGGCGGAGTGATAAAATCCATAGTCGAGCGATTTGAACGGATTTTCATCACGGACCGCAATATCCTTCTTAACATCTCAGGAATAAAGCATACGGGCGAGGATTACATCTATCATCATTCGCTTAATGTGTGCCTGCTCGCCATCAATATAGCGGCGTCGTCCGGCTACAACGAACACCAGGTAGTTGAAATCGGCATGGGCGCCCTATTGCATGATATCGGCATGTTTCTCATACCTAAAGAGCTTCGTATGAAACAAGGCAGGTTAACAGAAGAAGAATGGTTCGAGATCCAGAAACACCCCATCCTCGGGTTGCATCTTCTAGAAAGAATCAGCAGGCTTCCTGAAGCGATCCCCTATGTCGCATACCAGGTGCATGAGCGTGAAAACAGCAAGGGGTATCCCAAGCAGCGGAACAGCCTTCTCATTCACCGGTTCGCGAAACTTGCCCAGATCGCCGACATCTATGAGGCCATGACTTCTCCGCGCAGTTACCGAAAGGCATATATCCCGCACGAAGGCGTGGTGCGCATTCTCAAGATGTCCAAAACAGGCCTGATTCCAGGGGAATTCGTCAAGGCGTTTCTGGAATACGTGTCATTGTACCCTGTCGGCAGTCTGGTTGAGCTCAACGACAAACGCATCGCAAAGGTTATTCAAGCAAATAGAGAGTCCCTTGGAAAACCTGTCGTCAGCATCATCACCGATGCCACGGGCAAGATTCTTACGAAAACCCACATTTTGCAGGAAGACCTGTCCAAAAACAGGGATGTTCATATTGTGAAAGCCCTTCCCTCGGATTTCCTGAAAGACGCCAACATTATGATGGGGTTCTGACACACCTCATCCCCACCCATTCCTCCGACAAAAGAAAGGGGATTTTGGCGCACTTATCCCTGCTCCTTTTTTCGTCGATTGTCTTCTTACCAATAACCTGTTGATTTTATTCCGATTCGGCGGTACAATTAGAAGCAGATTCCTTACCTGGAGGGCCCATTATATATGAACGAAAACAGAGATTTGCGGAAAAAAAAGTCAAAGCCTCTTTATTCTCCTCCGTCAGTCGAATCAGAGCCGATTTTTGAGCGCAGAGCGCTTGCGTGCGGCAAGTGCAGGACCGGCCCGCACCGCCAGCAGGCGTGCATGAGATTGCCGAGCGTCTCTTAAGACCATCAACCCGATCTTCTCCTTGCTAACTGGAGAAGGAGAATTTGAAGGTTATTTTATGTCATCTTTGTATTGCTCGGATTATTAAAAATGAAGTCGGGGCTCCGTATTGTTTTGAAAGTGGGATTGCAACTTGTAAGCATCCTCTTGCTTTTCCATATACCTCTTTTTGCCGCCGGAGTCACCTATGTTTGGAACGGTTCCGGGGGGAACAGTTTATGGAGCAACAATGCCAACTGGACCCCGAATACCGGGCATCCCGGCACCACGGCAACGGATATCGCGTCTTTTAATGCCACGGCAAATTCGGTTCAGCTTGACGGAAACTATACGATCGGCAACATTACTATTGTCAATACCTATACGGGGAATTTTGATTTTAACAATAAAACCCTGACTATCCTTTCGCCTGCGGCGACCGTGGGGTTTGACCTCGGTTCCCCGGGGGTGTTTCAGAATATCGCGCCGCCATCAAAAATCATCGTCAGCCTTGCAGCCAACCGAAGTTTTACTCCGCCGGCACGGGCATTAACGCTTCCGGACATAGTTGTGGAAGACAATAACGCAACGAACAACCGTACCCTGACGCAGGTCACCAATGAACTCATTTGCAACAGCCTGACGATCACCGTCCTGACAGGCGATAAAATCGCAGTTTTCAGCCCAGGCCTGCTCGCCTTTAAGGCCGGTTCGATAACGCTTGATAGTGGAAACTTTACAGGTACCACGACCGGCCATGATACGATTACCGGAAACGTAACGATTTCTCCCAACACAACACGGGGCGGCGTGCTTACTATACCTCCAACGGGATTCTTTATTGTGAACGGTAATTTGACCATTAACGCCGGGACCTTTACCGGTAAAACCGGCACGGTTCAAGTTGCCGGAGCCTGGAGCATGCCCACGACCGCGGCGGCAACCATCACCACCGGCAGTCTCACCTCGGGCAGCTGGAGCATGGCCGCCGGCACATTCAGCGTCAGCACCGGGTCGGTAACCATTACGAACGGATTGACATTGACAGGCGGTACATTCACATGCAGCTCGACCGGAACCGTGACCGTCGGGGGCGACATGACCTGGACCGGCGGCGGGACATTCACGGAAAGCACGACCGGGACCCTGAAGGTTGGCGGCAACTGGTCCAATACCGGCGGCACGTTTACCAAAGGAACCGGAACGGTTGTTTTCAACGGCGGTTCAGGCCCGTATACTATCGCCCCAAATGCAATTAGCTTTTACAAATTGACATTTAATGGCGCCGGTTCCTGGGCCCCGTCCGCCAGTATAACCACCACGAACCTTGTGACCATGACCGCAGGCACGCTCAACCTGGGCTCGACGCTTACCTGCGGCGCCGGACTTACGGCTACGGGCGGGACCATAAATGCCAGCACCGCGAACATCGCCGTGACCGGCGCAGTGACGCTCTCAGCTCCTGGCGCCACATTTAATGCCCCGGGCAGCAGCAATACCTTTTCGTTGACCACGAACTTTGCAAAAACCGCAGGGACGTTTACCCATGACAATGGGACACTGACCTTGAATGGCGCCGCAACCACCAACACGATTGCAACGAACATTTCCAATGATCTTTACAATATGGCGATCACCAGCACCGGCACCTACACCATGAATAGCGCCATCAAAATCAATAATTTTTCCATGGCGACCGCCGGGAAACTCACCATAGGCGCGGTCAATGATACGTTATCCGGAACGCTTTCTGTCTCGAGCGGTACTCTAAATTTCGCCGCAAGCTCTTCGCTGGCGTTTGCCGGCGACGCAAATCTGACTTCTGCCACGGTTACGTCGGTCGCATCATCAAACCTTGTTTTTTATGGTCCTTCCCTGCAGAAGCTGACCCAGCCCTCGACGGCGACGACTATTCCGAACATCTTGCATCCGGGTGGGGCAACGCTGCAGTTCCAGAACGCCATCACCAGTTACGGATTGAACCAGTCGGGTTCGGGAACGCTTGATTTCAACGGGAAGAATCTGACAATGACAAGCGGTAACTTCAGCGTGACCAACGGCACATCAACCACGCTTGCTAATATGGGAGGCATAACCATTAAGGCCACTGCGGGATCAGCGAGCTTTACCGGAACAAACACAACGACACACCTCCTGATCGATGGAGCGTCCAACTGGAAGATCAATGTTCCCACAACCCAAACGCTTAATGCAAGCATGTGCGACATCGGGCATGGCTTCATCGACGCTACCTATCAAAGCGGCAGTGCCGTGCTGAGTACGGATCTTGGGACCAACGGCGGCGTTGCGCCCAAATGGAATTTCGTCACTGCAAATGAGTGGAACGGCGGCACCAGCACCTCCTTTAGTCTGCCGGGCAACTGGAGCCTCGGTCATATGCCCACCAATGGCGAAGACGCAGTATTCGACAATACGGCAACACGCGACTGTCTGCTTGACGGAACGACAACCATAAAGAACCTCACGTTTTCCCCTACATTTACACGTAATTTCAGTTTTGGCAATACCAATAATGTCCTGACTGTTTCCGGTTCATCAGCGGATTTCCGCATGGGCGCGAGCGCAACGATAACCTCCGCAGGCAACGGCAGCCTTACCCTTAGCGGATCTGCCTCCCAGACGCTCACGCCGTCACCACTCTCATCGCAGGCACTGCCCAATATTACACTGGCCGACGGAACGGCAAACCCGGTTAGCGTGTCAATCAACGGGCTTTATTGCGGCAATCTTACGCTGACTGCGAGCGCGATCATATTCAGTAATCCGGGAACAACCAACCAAATTGGCACTATCAGCGGCACCGGCTCCAGCACTATGGACATGGGAACATCCAACATGATCAAGTCAAGCGGCACGTCGGTGGATTTTTCCAATGTAACCCCGACTTCGGATGCAACCGACAGCTTTGATTTTAACGGTGCGTCCACCCAGGTTTTCAAATCCGGCGGCACGAGCAACGTATTTCCAAACGTAAAACACAGCGGCGCGGCAACGCTTCAGTTCGCGTCCAACAATGTAAAATCCGTCAGTTTCACCCAGACCGGCGGCGGCGGTTGCGGACTAGATCTTAACGCCAAAGATATTACAACCACCGGCGATTTTGCCATTACAAACGGCAACGCTGCCTCCTTTACACCTGCGACAACCCTGAACGGTCGTACCATAACGGTCGCCGGAAATGCATCTCTGAATGGAACTTCTCTCGGCACCTACCTAAATATGGATGCGGCATCCGCCGGCTGGATCCTAAAAGTGACCGGCACATGCAACGCAAACTACGCCCACATAGCGTATTGCAATGCCTCCAAGACAGCCGGTACCGCATACTTCAGCCAGGATCTGGGCAACAACACCAGCTGGATATTTTATGACAACTGGATTTCCGGCAGCGCATCGACTTGGGGTACGGCCGCAAGCTGGAGCGGCGGCCAGGTGCCGACCACGCTTTGCAACGTCACGTTCGACGGCACGGACGGCGGTACCGGAAATTGCCAGCTCAGCGCCTCCTCCAACGCGCTGGCGCTTACCATGACAAACGGCTATGCCGGGACATTTAATTTTAACAATCAGAGCCTTACCATAATTCAAGGAGCGGATTTTACTACTGGCGGTGCTATTACGCCGACCGGCGGTTCCATAATCTTTAACAGCGGCTCGGACGCTGGTTCTTATTTGTTTGTTCCTGACTCGGCAATGTCCATATCAACGTTGACGAAATCCGGCAGCAGTACCATAACAGTCACAAATTATCCTATTACCGTAACATCCGCGTTTACACTTAATGCCGGGGCATGGAATTGGGGCGCGGGCCTTACCAATACGGTCCCTTCTGTTGCGTCAAGCGGCGGGACAATGAATTTCGGTTCCAGCGACGTTCGTGTGCTTACCGGTGACGTGGCGCTCAGTTCGCTCACGTCGGTAACCAATACCTCGGGGAGCCTTGTTTTTCTCAAGAGCGGCAACCAGACGCTTACCTCGAGCAGCTCTTTGACGCTCCCGAAGATTTATGTGTCCGGTCAGGGCAAGCTTACCCTTGGCGGAAATCTCAGATGTGCCGGCCTGACCATTACCATGTCGCAATTTGATTTTTCATCATACTCGCTCACCGTCACGAGCGATGCGTTCCGGGTCTCTGGCGGCACACCCTCCACCTTTGCCAATCTTGGCGGCAAGAGTGTCGTGGTAACGGGTGACGCCTCTTTTTCCGGAACGCCGAACAGCCTCATCGACCTTAATGCCGCTGCATGGAATATTGCCGTTTCCGGGTCACTTTGCGCATCTTATGCGACTGTTGCCAACTCCAATGCAAACGGCGCGGCCCGAGGGAAAGCTCTCTTCGGATGCGTCAACGGCAATGGCAACACAAACTGGGATTTTTCCCAATTTCAACCACTCTGGCGAAAAACAGGATTGGGAACGATCAGCGCGGGAATTTCCACGGAAGCCGGCGCCACCTACCTTGCAAGCAACGGATCGCCCGATTCGCTCAACTGCATTAATTCGAGCGATGGCTCCACGATGTGGACTTTTGCTACAGCGAGCAGTGGAACCATAAGTCAACCGGATTACTTTTATGACGGCGCAGCCTATAATGTGACCATTTCCTCGGGAAACAAACTCATCGTGATCAAGGACAACGGGGCAATGTGCACGCAACTGGCTTACAGCCCCATCACCTTGAGCGGCGGAAACGCCGGCGATCCGTTTGTTACGCCCGACCAAAGCGCTATTTGCGTCACGTCAACCGGCTACATCGCCAAATACAATGCGTCCACCGGAGCAATAGCCTTTAATGCGGCCGCGGCTAACGTAAGCAATGGCGCTGACCTGGTCATTTTTTCCGATGCCGTTTACGACGCCACCACCCAGGGCCAGGTGGAGAAACGCGATTACGCAACAGGCGCCTATATCGCGAACTGGACCGTGCCCACAGGCGCGGGGTCAGCGTCAATTGATTTTCCCTTTGACATTATGGACAATGTGGCTTATGTGACCACTTCGGACAACAATTTATACGCCGTTGATCTTTCCAATATGTCCGGCACGAAGTGGTCCTACGACCTGCCGGGCACAGTCACCGGGCCACTGTTCACCTCGCCCAACGCACAGGGCGTTTGGGTGTCTGCAGGTGAGTATTTGTTGAAAGTATCCGACCGAGGCACCACAACGCCCGCGCTCTTGTGGCAATACGACGCAGGCGCAGGAGTAAACGTCACCGGTGCGCCCGTGGTCATTCGCCGCTCAGCCGGTCCGGTATATTTCGGCACTGATGCCGGCAGCTATCTTGCCGTAAACGATAAGACGGGTATCAACTATAATGCCGCCAATTGGCCATTTGCATCGGGCGGTACAACCGTCATCACGCCCTGGGTCGACCCGTTTACGTGGAAGGTAATTTTTGCAACAATCGATGGAAATCTTGATGCGTTTCCAATAGATTACTGAGAAACCTGATGAATGCAATGAAACAAAGCACACAAAACAGTATCGCCATTGCGCTGGCTGGAATCGTGGTCTGCACAATTTCCGCCTTTGGCGCAGACTGGCCCACTTTTCGCGGTAATATGCAGCGAACCGGATATAATCATAAGGCCACCACCCTGCTTCCTGCGGCAAAATGGCTTTGGAAGGCATCGCTGCCCGGACCGATCTATTCTTCTCCGGCAGTACAAGACAGTCTACTGTTTATCGGGGCCGCGGACAGCAATGTTTACGCAATGCATGTGCAGACCGGTGGGCGCGTATGGACATTTAAGACCAACGACCATGTCGAATCAACGCCGCTTATCTCCGGTGATAAGCTCTACACGGGTAGCAACGATGGATTCATCTATTCGATTGATCTCTTTTCGGGCCGGAAAATCGCCCAGTTCGCCGCCGGATACCAGCTTTCGTCATGCGCATTTGCAAATAATGATATGATCGTTTCCGGCGTGGGGCGTCCAAATAGCGGGATCGCGTTTTACAAGGCCCCGGCAGCCCAGGCCTCACAGATATCAAGCGCTATCGCTTACATTCCACTACCCATGGCGACCTACGCATCACCGGCAATTTCAAATCCGTTCGCCGTGATCGGCTCTACCGACGGCGGGCTGCACTGTATTAACCTCAACAGTTACAAAATCATCTGGAGTATCAAGACAAACGGCAATTTTTATTTATCAAGTCCCGCCATAGCAGACTCGGTCGTGTATTGCGCGCCCGGAGACTTTGATCCGTACGTCTACGCAGTCGATATCACCAACGGCAGGATCATCTGGAAAAGCGCGGGTGACACAACAGGCATTCTCACGAAACGCAAAGAAGCGTCCACCATCGACCCGAAGCTGGTAAGACGGTTCCTTCTTTCGTCGCCGAGTTACCGGGCACTTATGCTCCAGCGGCTCAGCAAACTCGGAGTTGACGTAACGATTCTTTCACGTCTTGAGGCGCAATCCGGCGCACTTGGCAAACGCACCGTTGCCGCGGGCAACACAGCTTCATTCATTTCTGATGGTCTTGACGTGAAGACATCCTCTGTCGCTGTCGACAATAATCGTGTCTATGTGATAACCAAAGAGCCCGGCTTCCCTGTGCCGAGATTTTCAATAAGCGCACTTGACCGGTATAGCGGCTTTGAAGCCTGGAAGAGCAAATTCTCGGAACTTCGAAGCTGCACACCGATCGGATACTGTTCTTCGCCGGTGGTAGCTGGAAACTCTGTGTTCTTCGGCTGGGGTGAAGGAAAAGTATATGCGCTGTCCGCAGACAGCGGCAAAGTCCAGTGGCAGGATTCATTGTCCGGCGACATCGTCGCCTCACCCGCCATAACCGACGACAAGCTTTTTTTTGCCACGACAGAGGGATACCTCTATGCGTTTAACTTGACATCCGCAGCATCCGGCCTTGACTTCAAAACAAGCACCTATTGCTATCCCAATCCTGCACGCGGCAATTTTTCCACAATCCAAGTGTTTGTTGCAGAAAACGCGACTTGTGACATGACCGTATATAACACGGTGGAAAAACCCGTATTCAAGGTTTCGCAACCCTTGAATGCAAACCAGACATTCTCTTACAAATGGAACATCTCCGCCGTAGCAAACGGGGTGTATTTCGCATTGATAAAAGTGAAGTATCGGGACGGAAGAACGGACAACAAACTATTGAAAGTGGCGGTGCTGAAATGAAAAAAACAGTTATCGTTTTTCTTTTCTTCGCATCTTTCGCCTTCTGCCAATATGCCGATTTTGCCTCCACGGGTTATTCCGCTGGAGCGGCGGAATATCTCAAGCGGCCGGTGTGGGCTCTGAGCGCTGCCCTAGCAGGCGCCGTCGTCGCCTGGCGCGAGGACCTTGCAGGCGTGCAATACAACCCTGCCATTTTGGACGCAACTCCCGCCGATTCTTATGTCCTTCACGGCACGTATTCCCTCATGACACTTGACAGGACGCACCTTGGCGCGGACGCTGCGACGACTATCGGCAATTATCTTGCCGCAGGCATTTCGTTCACCAACTACGGCGTGGGAAATATCGAGGGACGGGATTCGCTCGGCAACCAGACCGACACATTTGATTACAGCGAAAACAGCTTTGCTCTTTCCGCTGCGGGCAGGATCGTGGGCAATATCGCCATAGGCGGTACATTTAGATACCTGTACGAAAGACTATCCACAGGCCGCGCAAACGGAATAGGCTTTGATCTTGGAGCAACCTACGAGCCGCTCCCCTTGCTCTGCGTCGGAATGAGCGTCCAGAACCTGCTGTCGAAGCTCTGGTGGAACACCGGTCATGACGATCCGGTGCTGACGTGCGCCCGTCTGGGCGTCGCCGGGTTGTTTCTTGACAAAGCCCTTATCACCGAGCTCGATGTTCTCAAAACCGTTCAGCAGCCGATCCAGATAAGCCTCGGCGTGCAATATACGCTGTTCAAGGTTCTTTCCGCGCGAGGCGGGATTTCAACGGACGCGGATTACCTGAAATACCACTTGCGGCAATATCCGGATTATTCCTTTGGCATCGGTATCAGATATTCAATATTCGGCTTTGATTATGCGTGTATTATTCCGGATTCGGATCTGGGACTTTCGCATAAGATATCGCTAATCATTAAATTGCCGACCTTGTAGAACGAGAACTATGAAACCATCAAAATCTTCTTTGGCGTTGGCTAATCAAATGACTGCTCAGGTCTCGCAGCCGCATCGGTATGAACGATTCATTTCATTAATGACGTTAGGCATGGTTACCTTTTCCATAATCGCCTATGCCGCCAACAATGTGTATTATTCCGTGGGCACGTCCGCAGCCGATCTTAAAACCGCTGCGACAATTTCCATAGTAACCGGCACCGCAACCCTCAGCGCAGGACAGGCGAACAACATAGGCGTGGGCGATAAAATAACGTATAACGGGGCCACCATTTGCTATATATCCGCACGAAGCAGCAATTCGGTTTATTCCGTGGTTACAAATAAAGGCGCCACTCCGCCAAATGTAACAAACGTTACGGTAAATTCCATTAAGCGAACATTCAACAGCCTGGCAACTCCCGTAATTGCCGGAGGAGCAGGCTCGGCGGCTACAGCGGCTTTATTGAATACGGCAAACCTTGTCACAGGAAATTATGTTCTCAATATCGCCTGCTATGGAGACGGTATTGACAATACACCGGCAGTTGTGGACGGCTGGACAACAGACGCCAGTCATTACATAAAAATTTATACTCCCTATTTACAGAGTGAAGTCGGCACAAGCCAGCGGCACAATGGCACATGGGGCGCTGCCGGCAAATATATGATAAAAACCGCTGCAGGCGCTCATGTTTTAAGAATCCAGGATGATTTTGTCAAGGTTTACGGATTGCAGGTAGATATGACCGGCGCGTCGGGAGCAGATGCCATACGAGTAGATTACACAAGTACCCTCATCGGCGCCGGAGCTGTGGAAGAAATCGCATATAACCTGGTTAAAGTAACAACCACAGCCGCAAATCAGTCGGGTATTGGTATTTGGGAAGAAACAGGGAGCGGGAATGTGATCACGGTAAAAGTATGGAACAACATTATCTGGAACCTGAGCGGTGCCACCAATTATGCCATGTGGCTTGGCTACCAGACATCGCCCACCATTTACCTTTATAACAACACGGTTTACAATTGCGTTACTGGGCCCTACATTTCCAAAGCAACCGTTATAGCAAAAAACAACCTGGTTTACAATTGCGGTGACAATTATGCCGGCGCATTCAGCGCTTTGGGGACCAATGATCTTTCCGGGGCTGGAGCAGATGCCCAGATGCCGGTCACGAACGCCAGAAATGGAGTTGCCGTATTATTTGAAGATTCATTAAATGGCGACTTCAGGCTCACCTCGGCCGATGTCGGCGCCAGGACCTTCGGTGCAAATCTTTTTGCCGACCCCAATTGCCCCTTTTCGGACGATCTCACCGGCGATTTGCGCCCTTCGACATGGGACATTGGTGCGCGACAATGGAACGACGCAACATCAACGCAAACGCCGATTTTTGTTCTGCCCGCAGATAACGGAACGGGCAATATCTATGTCCCGGTTGATTTTACATTGCTCGAAGCTGCATTAAGCGGAACCGTAAAAATGACTTTTACCCGGACAGGCGGCGGCGCCGATGCAAATGCGCCGCACGTGGTTGCGTTCAACTCGAATTTCGAGAGTGTAGGCGAACATTCCACATCGCTCACCGGAGCTGACCTTTCGGCAAATGCGAATGTGTTGTCGGTGAGCAGCAACCCTAACGACAATCTCAAGAACACAGCTATTTACCAGGTAAGACTTGAGTATCAGGATGCACAGGGAAACCCTGTAGCCGCAGTCGTTCACAATAACTTTACCTATTCCACTGCAGCTCTCATGCCCACGCTTGCTTCGCCTGCAACGAATGGCAAAGACAATGCAACGCTATATATCGATTTCTCATTGCCATCAGCCGCAAATGCAGGTACCGTCAAAATGACATTTACCCGCACCGGCGGGAATGCAGACGCCAATTCTCCTCATCTGATCACTTTTAACAATACGGGCGGCTTTGAAAATCTCGGCCAGCATACCACCACCCTCAACGGCGCTGACCTTTCGACAAATGCAAACGTTGCCTCGGTGAGCAGCAATCCCAACGATAATCTTAAAGACGGGGCCATTTATAGTGTACTCTTGCAATATACTCATCCTGTTTCGGGTCTGCAACAGGTGACGAACACGAATTTCACGTACGACATTTCCGCGCCGTCCAACGTGGCTACGTACCCGAAAATGGGCACCCTGGGCGCAACCACCGCACAGTTTTTGGTTGATATCACCGAGAACGGGTACGACTACTTTGTCGTAGTGTTACATGGCGCGAGCGCTCCAAGTTCAGCTCAGGTGAAGGCAGGGCAGGATGCGTCAAACACGCCGGTAGCAGCTGGATTTTCTGGCAATGTAACGCTTTATCCCAACGTGGCGGACGTATTCTCCGCATCCAATCTTGCGTCCAGCACATCCTATGATGTCTATATTGCGGCCGAAGATGTTCTTACTAATATGCAGGCAGCGCCTGCGATGCTCACGTTCACCCCAATAGACGTTACACCGCCCACATGGGCGGGGTCATATCCCAAGGCAGGGGCAATCGCCGGTACCTCTGCGCAATTCCTGGCAAAAACCAACGAGGCCGGCAACGCCTATTTTGTGGTTCTTCCCCACCTCGCAGCCGCGCCTTCTTCCGCGCAAGTAAAGGCCGGTCAAAACGCGGCGGGCGTTTCGGTCGCCGCTGGTTTTTCCGGCAACGTCGCATTTGCCGCAAATACGGAGGCGAACTTCTCCGCATCCGGTCTTACGCCGTCAACCGCGTACGACGTTTATCTCGTTGCAGAGGATTTGATCCCTAATTTGCAGGCTGCTCCAGCTTCGCTGCTTAATATCATCACGATAGGGGACGTTACGCCGCCGGTAAACGCTTCAACATACCCAAAAATCGGTACGATTGCCGCCACAACTGCCCAGTTTCTGGTGAAAACAGACGAGAACGGCACTGCCTATTTTGTGGTCGTGCCCCATGGCGCCGGTGCTCCTTCTTCCGCACAAGTAAAAGCAGGCCAGAATTCTGCGGGCGTTCTGGTCACAGCGGGTTTTTCCGGCAATGTCGCCCTCACTGCAAATACGCAAGCGAGCTTCTCCGCTTCCAATCTCATCTCCGGAACGACGTATGATGTTCACATTGTGGCGCAGGACGCCGTTCCCAACCTGCAGGCAGCTCCGGTGATGCTGACTATCACAACCGTAGCCCAGCCAACGCCCAACTGGAGCCGGTATGATCTCACCAGCGTGAATGGCGCGGCCATCGGCGACACCAAAATATTCGTAGGCGCCGGAAACACACTTTACGGATTACTGCTTTCCAATGGAACGACATCCTGGTCTTATACTTCCGGCTACGGCGCCTGCGGTACGCCTACGTACACCTATTCTTCCGGCGCCTACCGTATTGTAGTCTGTCAAGGCACCTATCTTATCCGTTACGACGACGGGGTGGGGCTTGTCTGGAGCGTGAATCTGGGCGCAGGACCGGGAACGCCCTACATAAGCATTGACAATAATTCGGTGTACGTTCTACTCGGTAACAACACTTTGACAAACCGGTCTATGACTAATGGCGCCCGGGTCGCCACATTCAACGGAGGCAGCGACAAAGCCGTTGCCAACGCCAGCATCTCGGGCGACATTGTTGTTTACGGCGGCTATGTGCTGGTCGGCTCAACGAACGGCACAGTCACTCGCTACGATGCGGATGGAACCATAAACACATCCTATACAACAGGGTCAAACGCGAGCATCAATCAACCGATGGTCGCTCAGAATACCGTGTTATATGTCGCTCCTGCCGCCAATTTTATTTACACTCGAAACGTAGCGAATCTTTCTACACCTGTTTGGGCTGCAGGGCTGGATCTTAGTAATCCCGTTACCGGCCCGCCGTTTGTCGATCAAACCGCTTCGCCCCCAAAAATTTATGTACCCGTCGGCACCGGCGTAAAACGCATCAGCGACAATGGCGGTTCGGGCGCGATCGATTATACGTACACAGCTGCTTCGACAGTCCAATCTGGTCCCACTCCCTTTAATGGTTATGTCTATTTCGGCGGAAACGGCGGATACTTCTACTGCTACAAGGACCTTGACCGCTCTATCCCTGCAACCTGGCCCTACCAGAGCGCGTCGGGCAATGGGACATCGGGGCCTTGGATTGACGCGGTATCAGGTATAAAACAAGTGATCTTCGCCACCGATGCGGGAGATATGCGTGCGTTTAATACACAATGAATTGTTTCAAGAAGCCAAGAAGATATTTATGAGAATAATACCATTGACAATCGCGCTGTTGCTTTGCGCAAATCTATGCTCTGCCAACGACTGGGCCTGCTTTCGCGGTAACCCGCAACGTACCGGATATACTGCGGAAAGAACAGGAATTCCGTCAGGAAACCCTCTCTGGCGTTTTGGCCCTGCTGGATCTTTTATTTCTTCACCGTCAGTTGTCAATGGGGTATTGTATATCGGCAGCCGCGACAGCACAATTTATGCCTTGGACGCCAAGACCGGAACGCTCATCTGGAAAAAGAAAGTGTTCGGATGGGTCGATTCTTCTCCCCTGCTGTTCGGCGATTCACTGGTGGTCGGTTGCCGTGACGAACGGATTTACGTGATAAATAAGAATACCGGCGACGTAATGAGCGAGCTTCTCGCCGGGCTCCAGCTCTCCTCGCCTGTCGCGCTCGATGATGGTTCCATCCTTTCTCTTATCGGTCATCCGCTGAATTCTTTTTCAAAACTAAATTCCAACGGATTCAGCAACTCGTGGTCGTTGTTTTTTACCCAGCCGATGTATTCTTCTCCTGCTGTTCTGGGCACCATGACTGCTTTTGGCGGGAACGATGGGATGCTTTACGGCGTCGATCTTTCCTCGCAAGGCATACGCTGGTCGCTAAGAACAGAAGGTACCGCCTATCTTTCCACGCCTGCGATAAGCGAGAACCTCGTATTTTTCGCACCCGGTGATTTTGACCGCAATGTCTATGCTGTCTGGCTCTCGGACGGCGCGCTATTCTGGAAAAGCGGCGGCAACGCAGCCCTGGCGAAAACAAGGGCGCAGACCGCGGCCATGGTTCCTTCGCAGATTCTTTCCGGTCTCAAGCGCATGAGCCCTATGCAGCGGTCAAAATGGCTTGAATATTACCAAAACCAGGGTGCGCCGTTTGCCAGTATGTTAAATCTTGCAAAGAAAACCGGCGCCTCCGGGACACCGGATTTTGTTCCATCCGACAACGACATCCGCACATCCTCCGTTGCGGTCGAGCAGGAGAGAGCGTTCGTGATTCAGCGGGAGCTTGGTTTCACAAACAATATCGATTTGGACCCGATTTCGCGTTATACGCTGCTCGCTCTCAACAAATCAACAGGAAACGAAGTCTGGCGTTTTACCGATTACAGAAACGCAATCATTCTCGGCTATAATTCCTCCCCAGTAATTGCGGGTAGCATGGTGTTTTTTGGCTGGGGCGGTGGGCTCGCGTATGCACTTGACAGCCGCAACGGAACGGTGCTCTGGCGTGACACCCTGCAGGGAGACATCGTTTCCTCACCGGCTGTTGCATCGGGCAAGCTTTTCATGGCGACCATAAACGGATACCTCTATGCCTTTAACCTGACTTCCACCGCGCCCGGTTTTGATTTCCAGACAAGCACGTATTGCTATCCGAACCCTGCACGCGGTAACGTGTCGCATATACAGGTGTTTGTCGCGAAAGCGGCGACCCTGGAAATGACGATATTCAACGCGGCCGAAAAGCCCGTAGTCAAGGTTGTGCGCGCTTTCTTTGCCGGCGAAAAGCATGCCGTTGACTGGGATTTGCTCAAAGTTGCGAATGGCGTGTATTTCGCATTGATAAAAGTGAAATACGCGGACGGTACGAGCGACAAAAAGGTGATAAAAGTGGCTGTGTTGAAATAGCGAATCATCTCCCCATATTCGAGGCTTAGGTTCGTTTCCATTCGTAGCTAGATTTCTGCAACCACAGACATTGTGCGATAGCCTTCGAAGTACCCTGACCAGTCATTTGGCCCTAAGATTCACATTAACTTGTTGATTTTATGTCGATTCCGTGGTACAATTTATTCAATTCCTGAATACTTTTGATATCGCAATAGGACACATGCCATGGGCAAACATCCTTTTTCATATTTTTTATCACGTCCCCCCTACTTGACATTTGCAATTCTGTTACTTTTCCAGAATCCGGCCATGGGAGTATGGCTCACGCCTAAACATGATAATAATTACGAAGGCGCCTGGCAGAACGACTGGCTTGCTTACGACGGAGACCCGGGAACCAATTCTTTCGCGCAATGCGGCGACAGAATAGGTTACGGGCCTTTTATCGCTTTCGGCTTCGATACCACCTTTTATTGTGACCAGGTCCGGGTTTGCTCAGATTTTGACCCGGGCTACACAGATGCCATCGAAATTGATGTTCATAACGGGTCCGGCTGGCAGGTTGGGTATCAAGGTCTAACAGACAATGATGTCTGGGCATCATTTTCCATCACCCCTGTGACCAATGCCGACTCTATCCGGTTTCGCTGGCACTATTTCAATACATGCTGCACCTGGTGGCTGTGCGAAATCAATGCCTGGGCAGGAATGCCTCCTGCCCCCCCTACCGTGCAGACCAATACCGCCACTTCAATCAATACCACATCCGCCATCCTGCACGGACTGATCGTGTCGGACGGCGGACAGCCCGACAGCGTGCGTTTCGATTACGGCTCGACCGGGGCATACGGTTCCTCCACAACTTGGAGCCTTGGGCTGCATCAGGCCGGTGAAACCTTCGGACAATCGATTTCAGGATTGACAAATGGTACCACCTATCATTATCGGGCCGTGGCAAAAAACCATACCGGCACCGGGTACGGCTCCGACATGACTTTCGGCACTGGCCAGGTCACCGCTGGATGGATTTCACCCATCAGCTACAACGATCCCGACAGCCGCTGGAACCTCGAAGATTTTGTCATGGACGACGAACTCACCACCAGCGCATGGTCGTATCACACACTCAATGACGGCGATGTGTGGAGCCATTTTCTTGAGCTGAATCTGGCAACCGCTACTATGTGCGACAGCGTCCGTTGGTATGCTTCGTTCGGCAGCTATATCAACCAGGCGGACGTTTGGACCTATGACGGATCGACCTGGACGGAGATATACACCGGCGGATTCAACAACAAGGCTTACTCTTCCGTATATTTTCCTCAAAAGTCTATCACGAAGGCACGCGTCCAGTTTTCGGTAAATACCGGCGGTTGTGGTATGAACTGGGACCTTTACGAATTTGATTTTCACAAAATAAGCGTGACAGCCCCGACGCTGACCTGGACCGGCGAAACAAATTATAGCTCCAGCGGTGTTAATCCTACCAGTGGATACAACACCACCACCTTTGTCTTCCGGGTGCTTTACACCCAGGCGGAAAATAACGGGCCTACATTTATCAAGCTATACATCGATAAAAATGGAGATGGCGACTATGCCGACGCAGGTGAAGTAGTGGACCTATCGGTGGCTTCTGACGCGGCTGCGCAATACAAAGACGGCACCTACACTAACGGCGAAATATATTCGACCAGTCTGACTTTTCCGTATGGCCCGAATTCTTCCAACATTTCGTACAAATTCGCAGCCAACGACGGGATTTTTGATGCTACTGGTACGCCCACGACCATAGTCAATTTTCCTGATGTCATTCTAAATCCCGCGGAGCCTTCGCCTGTGTGGAGCAGAAATTCCATGGGAGTCATCAACGGCGGCGCATCAACGGTTTCAACCCTGTATGTAGGCACGGGCGCAAGCACAAACAATTTAGTGGCCATCAAACTTTCCGATGGCACGAATCGATGGACCGCATCCATGTCGGGCAATAGCATCAATATGCCAACCTATGGATATAACGGTACCCAATATCTTATCGTAGCGTCGGCAGGATACTATGTTTTCGGCAGAAACGAGGACGGTTCCCAGCTCTTCGCCGGCCAGAATCTCGGCGGTACCGCAGGCAATCCCTATGTGGGTACCGATAACGCATCGTTTTTTCTGGTCTATGGGGACTCAATCGGTAAGCGGACCTTGTCAAACGGCAACAGAGTGTGGGCGACAAAAGTGGCCAATGCGAGCCCGACTGCGGACATTGCCGTTTTCAGCGACGCCGTCTATATGGCCACAACCGACGGCTATGTAAAGAAGTTCGATCTGGACGGGACACTTTTGAATACTTCCGCGTCTCTGGGAGCGAGCATCAATCTGCCCATTCTTGCCGATTTGTCAACAATGTATATCACGCCCAACAGTAGTAGCCTGTACGCGCTCAATTCGTCAAACCTTTCGGCGAAATGGGGAGGTCCCGTCGCACTTGCCGCCGCTAATACGGGCGCAGCCTTTACTACCTATACTCCTTCTGGCGCCTCGAACGGCAAAATATTCGTGGCCTGCGGCAGCAACATCCAGAAAATCACGGACAATGGCGCTTCAGGGACGGTCACCTGGACGTATAACGCCGGAGGGACCATTTCGTCGGGTCCACTCGCGTACAATTCTATTGTTTACTTTGGAAGAAACGGCGGGCGGTATTACGCCATTAAAGACAATGGGGCGAGCGCTTCCCTGACCGGAAAATGGCCTTTTACCGCAGCCACCAACGATGCCACATCAGGACCGTGGAGCGATCAGGCCCATATCATATTCGGAACAACCGGTGGCAATGTCGACATGTTCAGCCTGGAGTAACGACATTTTCTCAATAATTATTTTATGAATCACAATAACCGGACAATCAAGTTACTATTGGCGAGTTTACTGTTCACATCTGCTTTGTACCCTGCGGACTGGAACATGTTCCGCGGGAACCCGCAGCGAACCGGCTTTGTTGCCGAAAGCTTTGGTGTTCCGGGAGAACGACCGGCATGGACCGATTCTCTTGGATGCCCCATTGTGTCCTCGCCTGCCGTTTCCAACGGTGTGCTCTATATCGGCGGCAGGGACAGCTGTATTTATGCAATCAATGCCGCCAACGGTGCAATATTATGGAAGAAAAAAACCGGAGACTGGGTTGATGCCTCCCCGCTCATTTACGACAACAAGGTAGTTGTCGGCAGTAGAGACGGCAGCATTTATGTCTTCGATCGTGCCACCGGCGCCGTCAACGGAGTTCTTGACGGAGGGATGCAGATTTCATCGCCTGTAGTCGCAAATGGCAAGTTGATTTCAGGCTTGGGACCGCCTTTAGGCGGATTAGCAGTATACGATTTGTCTACGACGGCATGGTTGCATCTGCTTCCGGAATGGATTGTTCCAACAGGTTCATTTACCTATTCTTCGCCTGCTATCCAAAATAATGTTGCGGTGCTTGGATCGAGCGATGGCAGGCTCTACGCCATCGACCTGACCACGCACACTGCGCTCTGGTCAACGGTAACCAACGGTGGCGTTTACCTTTCAGTCCCCGCCATTCTTGACTCTGTGGTATATTTCTCGCCGGGGAACTACGATTCCTGCGTTTACGCCGTGTGGATCAGCGACGGGACAATCGCTTGGAAATCGTACGGCCGAACCAATCTGTCAAAAAAATTATCTGCCACTACCGTCATCAAACCCCAGTTAGTGGACGCCTTGCTCAAACTGTCACCCCTCGACCGCAACACCGTTATCAAGAATTTACGAGCAAAAGGAATTCTTGTACCGCAGATTCTGGACGCTGCTCCAAAACTAGCTAAGAAATCAACCACGGCCGCGGTTAATGATTTTTATTCCGACGGTGAAGCAAAAACATCCTCGGTGGCTGTGGACAACCGGAGGGTCTATGTCGCCCGAAGGGAAACCGGGTATCCTTTGTCACGCTTGACATTACTGGCACTTGATAACTATACGGGCGAGGAACTGTGGCGCTTTGCGGAACTCCGTGATGCCGAGCACCTCGGGTTCTGTTCATCTCCGGTTATTACCAACAATCAGGTTTTTTGTGGATGGGGCGAAGGCAAGATTTACGCTTTTGAACCAAACAACGGCCAGAAACTCTGGGAAACCACCGTCAATGGCAGTATTCTTTCCTCACCGGTAATTGCGGAGAAAAAGCTTTATGTCGCCACCATGACTGGTTACCTGTATGCCTACAACCTCAATGAAACACCAGAAGGTGTTGATTTCCAGACCAGCACGTATTGCTTTCCGAACCCTGCGCGTGGAAACGTCTCGCACATCCAACTATTCGTCGCCAAGACAGGTACCGTTGATATGACGCTTTTCAATTCGGCGGAAAAGCCAGTGTTCAGAGTTTCACGGCAGCTTGGCGCAGGCAATAAATCTTTCTGCGATTGGGATCTTTCGCGAGTGGCAAACGGCGTCTATTTCGCTTTGGTAAAGGTGAAATATGCAGACGGGACCAGCGACAAGAAGGTGCTGAAGGTTGCGGTGTTGAGATAGCAAAGAAGCAGATCTCAGTCTTTTAGGAAATTCAGACTACCAGAAGTTATCAGATGAAAGCTGATGGCTATCATGAGGCATTTCATTTTATTCGCTTTTCTTTTCGCCATCTCCTCCTTCGGCCAGTATGCCGATTTTGCCTCCACGGGTTATTCGGCGGGCGCGGCCGAATATCTCAAGCGGCCGGTGTCTGCCCAGAGTGCGGCCCTGGCCGGCGCTGTTGTTGCCTGGCGCGAGGACCTTGCGGGCGTGCAGTTCAATCCTGCCATTCTCGACGCAACGCCGGCAGGCTCCTATGTTCTTCACGGCACCTACTCGATCATGACGCTGGACAGAAAACATCTTGGGGCGGACGCCGCGACAACCATCGGAAATTATCTTGCCGCAGGCATTTCGTTCAGCAGCTATGGCGTGGGCAATATCGAGGGCCGGGATTCTCTGGGCACCCAGACCGACACATTCGATTACAGCGAGAACAGCGTTGCACTTTCAGCCGCAGGCAGGATTATCGGCAATATCGCGGTCGGAGGCACTTTTCGATATCTGTACGAGAAACTTTCCACCGGCCGCGCCAACGGAATAGGCTTTGATCTGGGCACAACATACGAACCGTTGCCCATGCTCTGCGTGGGGATGAGCGTCCAGAACCTCCAGTCAAAGCTCTGGTGGAACACCGGACATAATGATCCTGTGCTGACATGCGCGCGACTCGGCGTCGCGGGACTGTTCCTTGATAAATCGCTAATCACCGAAATCGACGTTCTCAAGACCGTCCAGCAGCCGGTTCAGATAAGCCTTGGGATGCAATATACTCTGTTCAAGATCGTCTCCGCGCGCGGCGGTATTTCAACAGACACTGACATCATGAAATACCACTCACGGTATCCTGATTATTCCTTCGGACTTGGCGTCCGCTATTCCGCTTTCGGCTTTGATTATGCCTGTATTATCCCTGATTCCGATCTGGGAATTTCGCACAAGGTATCCTTGATTTTATCATTAATGAATCCTTTTTCGAAATAATCGTGTTTTTATCCATTTGTCTACAAGTTTCCAGTTGGTATTCAGCTTTGCACTATCAGTTTTATAGTTGCCTCTGTGATTATGCAACGGGAAGAATATGAAAGCAGATTTATTCTCTTTTAGGATACTGGCCCTATCAGCGGCCATTTCCGCGACATTGTTCACTGCCCGCATATTCGCCGTGGAAAACTATTCGGACTGGACATACTATAAAAAAGGGTATAGCAACACAAAAGCAGGCACCGGCGCAGGCGTGACTAATGGGGTCGGTCACATTCCGGTCCTGGTCCGTTTGTGGAGCGGTAATTTTGACTTTTCCAAAGCCTTAAGCGACGGATCTGATATCCGCTTCAGCGATACCAATGGTACGGCAATTCCTTACGAGATCGAGTACTGGAACAACACTGCGGATTCTGCCGCCATCTGGGTACGGATCGACTCGGTCAAGGGCAATGATTCGATCTGCACCTTCCGGATATATTACGGGAACAATCTTGTAACAAGCCAATCCAACAGCAAAACGGTTTTTGATACCGGCAATGGGTTTATGGGCGTGTGGCATCTGGGCGAGGATGCATCCGGAATCGGGACAACAGGACTTTACCATGATGGAACGTATTTGGGCAACAACGGCGATGACAGCGTCAATGCCACCGGTAAAGACGGAGTTGTTGGCCGGGGGCAGCAGTTTAACGGAACCAGCGACTTTATCGGGAAAATTCAGCTGGGCACTGCCGGTGCTTCGGATTGGACCACAAGCGCCTGGGTCAAGACATCGGCGCTTGCTGCGGGCATGATTGTGACCAATCGGCGCGACCCGGCCACGGTTTCGAATTCGCTGCATTGCGGCTGGTGGGCCGGGGCCGCAACAAATAACGGTGCGGCCTATTTTTCTAATGACGGCCCCTCCTGCGAATACGGGGCCGTCAGCAGCACGAATTTAACAACAACCGGCAACTGGCACCAGGTTGTCGGTACCGTGTCCGCGTCAATGGCGACCTACAAGATTTATATCGACGGCGTTTTAGAGGCGACCGGAAACATAACCATCGGCGGACCCTGTTACGGAAGAAGTTCCGGCAGCACCGGCTGGTGGGAAATCGGCAAAGGCGACGCATGGGGTGGCACGACCTGCTGGAACGGATACATTGACGAAGTGCGCATGGCCAAGGTCGCCAGGTCCGACGATTGGATCAAACTCTCCTGGGCAGTGGAAAAACCTGCTTCGCAGGTCATTACGCTTGGCGCCGAAAATATTAATCCGGTTGTGTATCGCATCTGGGACGGCGGCGGTACGGGCGGCAAATGGAGCACTGCCGCAAACTGGTCGGGTGATATTGTTCCCGATTCCGCCTCCCGCGTTCTCTTTAACGGCGCTTCCACCAAAAACTGCACGCTTGACGTGCACGGCAAAGCAGCCACGATTGGATTTACCAGCGGATATACCGGAACGTTGTGCTTCACAAGTGACACTCTTACCGTCTGGAGTACGGCGGATTTTTCCCTGGCCGTCTCCATAAACGTCGGGACCGGCGTGCTGTGCTTTGTTGGATCGCAGAATTTTACGCCCAAGGCAGGCGCTGCCTTACCCACTATTTTACGGAGCGGAGCCGGGACAACGACGCTCCAATCCAACGGGCTGACAAGCGGTGCGCTGATTCTGTCCGGCGGTACCATGCACCTAGGCAGCGGGCTGGCCCATTCCGTTGGTGCGCTTTCCGGCAACGGCAGCCTTAATTTTGGTTCCTCAACCGTGACGACATCTTCCGCTTCTGTAAACCTGAATGCATTTTCGACCATAACCGCCGGGAGCGGCAGGCTGGAATTTAATAGCAGCGTCCTGCAGGTTTTTGAACCGAAACTGGCTGCCACCAATCCCGCGATCCTGCATTCGGGCACGGGTACGCTGCGCCTGAACAATCGTGACCTTAGCGCTGTTTCGTTTTCACAAACATCTGGCACATTGGACCTTAACGGATGGAACATTCAGACTTCAGGCGATTTAACGGTATCAGGCGGAACGACATCTTTTTCCGGTCTTGTCGGCCGGAAAATAACCGTAGGCGGCAACGCGACTTTTACCGGTACTCCAGGCAACAAAATCAACCTTAACCCGGCTGCCTATTGCACTCTTTCGGTCACCGGAAACCTTAATGCCGTTTATGCGAATATCGCCTACAATCGGGCGGCTGTTTCCACGGGTTATGCCGCATCCAGCGACAGCAGCGGCCCTGATATCAACTGGGTATTTGATCCGGAAGACTATTCCGCCTGGGCAAAAAAACGGAATGTTTTTATCAACACTACGGCATCCGGTTCGCCCATTGCATCAACGCTCACTGGATATCCGGCACTCGTACGGCTTTCTTCCGCGGATTTCCCGTTTAACGAATGCCAGACGGATAGCGGGCTGGATATCCGGTTTTCAAGCGTTAATGGAGCGCACTTAAGCTATGAACGCGAATGGTGGGACAGCCTTGGCGGCAATGCGGTGCTCTGGGTCTTGGTTCCCCAGGTGTCTCCCGGTATAAAAACCGTCAAATTCACCATGTATTGGGGAAAAGGTTCGGCCGCCAATAAGTCCGCCTCGTCCGCGGTGTTCCGTACGTCCGATAATTTCCAGGGGGTCTGGCATTTGAATGAAGACCAGGCAGGTGCTGCCGGCGGCGCGCTATACAAAGACGCCACTGCCAACGCCATTACCGGCAACGATTACGTCAGCGCAACGGGAAAAACAGGCGTCATCGGCCGGGGCCAGGAATTTACCGCGGCCTCCAGCGACCGCATTGACCTGACGGATTTTACCTCCACCAACTGGAGCGCCATAACCATCGAAGGCTGGGCCAACGCCAAGACCCCTTTACAAACGGATGAACGCGCCATTATCCGCAAGGAGAACCAGTTTGAGCTCGCACTAAACCAGCCGAGTACCGGCCGTATCCGCAATCTGGTCGGGACCAGCGGCACCACCGGCTGGACCGCGGCCAACGACGAAGTCGTGACTATGGCCGCCGGAACGTGGTATTATTTCGCCTTTACTTACGATAACGCCACGAGTGCATTGAAACATTTTTTCAACGGCGTACAGGCCGGCGCAAATAAAACTGTCACCGGCACCATTACGGACAACGGAAACCGGGTCTGCATCGGTTCGAACTCAGATGGCACGACCCTAAATTTTAACGCCTACATTGACGAAGTGCGCATTTCCAGCACGGCACGCACGGCCGATTGGCTCCGGTTTACCTACGACAACGAAAAGGCCGGTTCGACCGTGGTGCATCATTACGGTCCAGTCGTGTCGGGCCCGGTTGACACCGTGCTGGTCACAGCTTTTCAGAACGACATCGACACGGTCTGGATCAATTACAAAGTGGAAGATCCGAACGCACAGACACCCACCATTGCGGCGCAATACAAGGTGACATCCGGAAGCTGGGGCACCGCGTTAACAAACACAACCGGCAACATCGGTGGGGTTGACACTTCGGGTACTTTAATTCGACGGATCCGCTGGTCCGCGGCAGACCAGGTGGGCGCCGTGGAAGGGTACTACACGGTGCGGGTAATCGCCTCCGACGGCACCTGGCGCGACACCACTGAAAGCGCCTCCTTTGCCATTGACACCCGCGGTCCAACGGGCCTGGGCTCCTTTGTCTGTACGGACACTGCCAGCGCCAGCGTAACGCTTTCCTGGAGCGCAGCCACCGATGTTAATTTTGACCATTACGAAATCTGGTACGGTACCAACGAGACCAAGGTGCAGAACCGCACCACCGCCGGGGCCGACGGCGCGCACAAGTGGGACCAGAGCAGCCAGGCGGGCCTAGCCTCTGCCTCCACTACGTCAAGCACAATTGCAGGACTCAGCGCAGCCACGGCGTACTACTTTAAAATCTGGGCATTTGACAAAACAGGAAACTCAAGCACGGTCTCTGATATCACGGTTACGACCAAAAACCTGATCACGCCTGTGTGGGGCCTTTCTTCCTTTGGCGCCGTAAGCGGCGGTTCCATTACCGAAAGCTCGCTTTATATCGGTTCGGCAGATTCCAAAATCCGCAGCCTTGCATTGAGTGATGGCGGTACGCGCTGGACTTATACCAGCAGTAACGGCGTCCCGAATACACCGACCTATAACTATTACGGCTCGTCCTATAAGGTGTTTGCTTCGGCTGGAAAATACATAATCGGTTTACAGGACAACGGGTCCGGGTATACGGAAATATTTACGCCGGTTGCTCATGCCGATTCCTGTGGCAATCCTATGCGAGTCCCGACGATTCCAGCTTGTACGTGGTTTACGCGGATTCCCTTGTCAGGCGCA